>Ga0209692_10001485_pt1 | contig 31573 bp, 18 predicted proteins | sample tdDd472_FD_187129 | JGI IMG/M metagenome (GOLD analysis project Ga0209692, IMG submission 187129) | Marine sediment microbial communities from the Atlantic coast under amendment with organic carbon and nitrate - tdDd47.2 (SPAdes)... | ecosystem: Environmental > Aquatic > Marine > Coastal >...
CAACAGTTCTCAGTCAACAGTTCTCAGTCAACAGTTCTCAGTCAACAGTTCTCAGTCAACAGTTCTCAGTCAACAGTTCTCAGTCAACAGTTCTCAGTCAGCAGTCAACAGTCCTCAGCCTTCAATCTTCAGTCCGCTAAAAGATTCTACTTAGAACCCTGAACTCAAAACCCAATACTCATAACACTAAACTCTAAACTCTAAACGCTTAACCCTAAACGCTTAACCCTAACCGTTACCTTTCCATCCAATCCATAAAACCTGCAACTTTAACCCTGCTCACAAGAATCTCCTTATCAATTGCAGGCTTTAACTCAATTTTTAACCTGCTGTTCAAATATTTATAAACTTTGTCGATTGCGCTGATTTGTGCTACAAAAGCCCTGTTCAACCGGTAAAACGTTTTGGGATCAACCATCTGATCAACCTCTTCAATTGAATAGTCGATTATATATCGATTGTTGCCGGATGTGACCAAAAACACCACATTATCCTCTGCATAAAAATATGCAATATCTACAACCGGAATATGTTTGATCTGATCGCCTACTTTTGCCACAAACCTCGACTTAAAATCTTTTTTCCTGCTATCGAACAAACTTTCGAGTTGTTCTTGCGAAATGCTGATCCCACCACCACTGTTCTTGCTAAACTGACTTTTGAGGGACTCAAGTTTATTCAACGCGCGCATCAAATCGTCCTGCTTAATCGGTTTTAATAAATAGTCGATGCTGTTGAGTTGAAATGCCTTGATGGCAAATTCATCATATGCAGTGGTAAATATTACAGGTGCTTCAACCTTCACTTTTCTAAAAATATCAAAACTTATCCCATCGGCCAATTGAATATCCAGGAAAATGAGATCAGGTGTTTTCCGGGTATTTAACCATTCCACAGCATCTTCAACGGTATCTATCATATCCAGAATTTCAAATTCCTGCTGCAAATTATCAAGCAGTCGCTTTAGTTCCTGCTGTGCATAAGGTTCATCCTCGATGATCAGGACTTTCATCATAACTTCTACCATTTAGTGAGTTTGTTATCATACTTTTTCAAGATCGGGACCTTAACAATAAAATCATTTTCATCTTCAATTAATTCCATAGCATTGTCTGTTACAAGGTTGAGCCGGGTCCTGATATTACTCAAGCCAATACCTGCCGAGTAAGCTTCATCCTCTTTTAATTGCAGGTTATTTTGTACTATAATCATCCTGTCCTTTTCAGTAAAGATGGAGATGGTTAGTGGTTTTTTCATCGAAACAACATTGTGTTTCACAGCATTCTCAATCAATATCTGTAATGTAAGCGGTACGATTTCCATCTTATCAATCTCAGGAGGCACATTCAATTCAAAGATTAGTTTTTTCTCGAAACGCAAGCCGAGCAGGTAAATGAAAGATTTGGTAAACTGCATTTCCTCGTCAATGGTAACAAGATCTGATTTTCGTTTTTCGAGCATATAACGATAAACCGATGAAAGTTCCCTCACAAAATTTGATGCCAGGTCCTGATTTTGGTAAACAAGTGATGACAGGGTATTGAGGCTGTTGAACAAAAAATGTGGATTGACCTGCATACGCAGCATTTCGAACTGTGTTTCAAGGTTTTCCTTTTTAAATCTTTCGATTTCGGCAAGCGAGAAACGCCATCTATTCAAAAGATTTATCCCAAGATCAACAAATACCAGGATTAGACTAAAAAAGAAAAAGAATATGCCATAAATCAATTCATCAAGTAATCGGATGAAATCGTTGGGTGCGATGATCATCCTAACCGTGAATCGCAGCACCATCACCACAACAAACACAAATCCAATCACTAAAAATATCTGCACATAAAAACGTCTGCCTGGTGCTGTTTCCCACGAATATTTCCTGTTTAGCCAGGCCGATATCCTGATCAGGCCCAACATCACAATGGTGGTTATCAAAATCGAAAACAGATATGAGTAAAAGTCTACTATCAATGAGTGATTCCGATAGATCAGGCTATAAATTACATCCAGCAAAAACTGGATAAAGATTCCACCAAGAATTACCGAAATCAAAAAAGTAACAGGTCTATTTCTTAAATAATCAAACATTCTGTATTTTTACTAAACCATGGTCGCGGTTACAAATAGAAAAACAAAGGTTGCAAAATTTCAATGAACAAAGTTGGTAAAAAATGACCTTCAATTAACATTGAGGGCCTTTTATTTAATATTAGTTGAGCAAATGTATTGTTTAAACACGCATCAATGCAACCAAAATAATGTGGATTGTGGTGTTATGCTGGTGAAATGACTGAATGAGATAGTGAACAAACATAGAAATTTGTACAGATGGCAAGATTTTATCAATCAAAGCGTTCAATCAAAACCATTTGTAATTAATAAATATGAGGAAGTTGATTTGGTATGTGTTAATTTTTATTATGCTTCAGGCATGCACTAACAAGCAAATTTCTGATTCAAACATTAGGGGAAAAATTACAGGGGCTCAAAAGCAACACATCTTTATTGAAGAGTTAACTGTTAACGATCTACTCAGGATCGACTCATCATTTGTTGATGACAACGGTAATTTTGAATTTAACATTAAGCCTGATGAAGCAGGGATATATTTATTGAAACTCGAAAATGCAAAATTTGTAACCCTCGTATTAGACAAAAGGGATCACCTGGATATTCAATCGGATATCATTACTTTTCCAGACAAATACAAAATTATTGGCAACAGAGGTTCAGAGGCCCTGGCAAGGTACTTTAATGAAACATCAGGAAACCAGGATGACCTGGACTCACTGAGCAAGGTTTTCCGCAGCAGTACGCAAAATAAAGATTTCTACAAGATTAAACTTAGCGTCGATTCTTCCTTTGCAGAACTCTATGCCCAACAACAAAGAAATGCCAGGCAACTGATCGAGGAATACCCTAACTCATTGGCCTCGGTGCTTCTTATTAATCAACAATTTGGAAACAAGAAACTATTCACCGTGGATAATGATCTGGCATTAATGCAGCTTATTGACAGCTGCCTTATGAATGCCTATCCCGGCAATTCTCATGTAGTTGCACATCATCAAAGAGTAACTAAAATCCTGACATTGCAACAACAGCAAATAGAAACTGAAGCAAGGCTGGCTCCCGGGCAACCGGCACCATACCTGAGTTTACCTGATCTATCGGGAAAACAAGTCAGTTTACAATCGTTACAAGGCAAGTTGGTGCTGATCAACTTTTGGGCAAGCTATTCACCACCCTGCCGTGCAGCTAATATTCAATTGAAGGAAATCCATCAGCAGTATAATTCCAAAGGCTTTGAGGTGTATGCAGTTTCCTTCGATCAAAATAATATGATTTGGAGCGATGTAATTAAGATGGAAAACTTTGATTGGATTAATGTTATAGATGTTTCAGGGACAAAGTCTCATATTAAGAATTTGTACAATGTTCCCGAAGAGTTGCCTTTTTACTATCTCATCGACAGGGAAGGTAAAATCATTACAAAAGGCAGTCGCATTTCAGACATTGAAAAAAATCTCATTGAAAAGTTTAACTAATGCAATCATATCTCATCTGGCATATGAATCCACAATGATATCTTTGGTTATCTTTGCCCGGCAAACAACCCAATATTGCAAAAAGACAAAAAAATATATTTCGCCTCCGATTTTCATTTCGGTATCCCCGACAGGGAAAGCAGCCTGAAGCGTGAGTTGCGTTTTATTGATTGGCTCGACATGGTGAAAGCCGATGCTGAAGAAATTTTCCTGATGGGTGACCTCTTCGATTTCTGGTTCGAGTATCACACTGTAATTCCAAAAGGATACACTCGTTTGTTTGGAAAACTTGCAGAAGTTATTGATGCCGGAATTCCCATCCACTTTTTCCGTGGCAACCACGACATGTGGGCTTTCGATTACCTGGAGAAGGAAATCGGGATGAAATTATACCGCAAGCCCGAGATTCGTGAATTTGGCGGCAAACGATTTTTTCTTTCCCACGGCGATGGCATGGGGCCCGGTGACAAGGGCTACAAATTTATCAAATACGTTTTCGAGCGCAAGATCAACCAATTTCTCTTTAACTGGATCCATCCCGATATTGGCATGTGGCTGGGACTGTTCTGGTCGCGTCGCAGCAGGTATGCCAACGAAATAAAGGAAACCAGGGAAAAAGAGAATAATGAAGTGCATGATTTTGAAAACGCCCGCCTGGCAGTGTTTGCAAAAGAAATGCTTGCCTCAGGTGAAAAGATAAACTATTTTGTTTTCGGGCATTGGCATATACCAAAAATACACCCTATTGCAAGCGACAGCTACTACATCCACCTGGGCGACTGGATCACCCATTTTAGCTATGGTGTTTTTGATGGAAAAGAATTTGAGTTGAAAAAGTTTGAATAGGATTTAATCAAGTTGGCCTTTCTCAAAGGTTGAAAATCCTACCTATAAAAAAACCTCCATACCAGGCAATTCCAATATGGAGGTTCGTTTTTTATTAAAAATGAAGCTTAATTAATATAAATATCATAAGGTAAGCGTGCTTGCACACCCTCTGCATTTTTCCAGTATTTCAGGTATTGATAAATCCTGTAATTTTCCCCCAGTTCAGATTTCAGGTAGGTTTCAATGCTGGCCTGGCCAAAGATTTCCTTAAACAGTTCTTCGATAGGATCTTTTTGTGCCGGCAGTTCTTTTATTACATACGAATCAACCTCAGCCATATCAGCAGCAGCATCAATGGCGGCAGTAAGGCCACCAAATTCATCAACCAAACCGATATCGAAAGCATCGCTACCAGCCCAAACGCGGCCCTGCCCAATCTCATCAACAGCATCCCATGTCATATCACGGCCATCGGAAACATGAGTAACAAAAGTTGCATAAATATCTTCGATATATCCGGTGATTACCTGTTTTTGATATTCAGTAAGAGGACGGAAAGTTGACATGAAATTTGAGTTTTCATTACTCATGGCATAATCAAAGGTGATACCCAGTTTGCTTTTCATGGTTTCCTCAAGATTGGGTATAACGCCAAGCACTCCTATTGAACCTGTAATGGTTGTCGGGCTTGCAAAAATCTTGTCGGCAGCACAGGCAATATAATAACCTCCAGAAGCCGCAACATCTCCCATCGAAATAATGAACGGTTTTGCTTCGGCAGCCAGTTTCACCTCTCTTAAAATTACATCAGAAGCCAATGCACTGCCTCCGGGAGAGTTAACCCTCATTACAATTGCCTTAACCTTATCATCCCTCCTGGCCTTACGTATAGCTTTTGATATTCTTTCCGATCCTATAATTGCATCAGAGCCTTCACCTGAAATGATCTCGCCCAATGCATATACAACAGCAATTTTATTTTTACGATTTGGCCGCTCTTTTTTGGGGTCAGGTGCCTGGGTGTATTTTGATAAGGAAACAGACTTAATGTCATCATCCTCTTCAACGCTGAGAATGGTTTTAAGTTCAGCCAGAATCTGGTCCTTGTACATCAATTCATCCACAAGACCAAATTTTACAGCATCTTCAGGCAATTTAATTAACAAGCCATCGGCTATTTCATTGAGCCTGTCAACAGGAATATTTCTTGACTCAGAAATGGATTGTGTAATTTTGCCCCATATGGCATCAATAATTGCCATCATCTGTTCGCGGTTTTCAGGGCTCATTTTATCCAGCATAAAAGGCTCAACAGCACTTTTATATTTTCCGTGGCGAATAATTTGCATCTCTGCTTCAAGCTTTTCTATGGTCCCTTTAAAAAACATCATCTCGGCAGATAATCCATGGAAGTCCATCATTCCTTCGGGGTTCATGTAAATTTTATCGGCCGTAGTTGCCAGGAAATAAGAACCCTGGGTGTACACTTCGCTATAGGAAATAATAAATTTTCCGGATTCCTTGAATTTTACAAGTGCATCACGAATCTCGAGCAGGGTAGCCGATCCGGCATTAACGCCGGTAAGGTTGAGGTAAATACCCTTGATGTTTTCGTCTCTCGCAGCTTTATCAAGGTTTTTCAAAATATCATTTAAACCCATCGGTTTATTGGATTCCATCGACTGGAAATCAAAGCCTGCGAGGGGGTCAGCTGGAGCTCTGTCAGTTATAGGAGTGCCCAGTTTCATTACCAGTAAGGTATTTTCTGCTACTTCAATTTTTTCACTTTCCATAATTGAAGCCAGTGAAGTGATCATGCCAAGGAATATAAAAAACAGAATTATCGACATGATAAAAAAGCCCAGCATGGAGGCAAACATAAATTTAAAAAAGTCTTTCATGATATTATTTTATTTAAAGTGTGAATGATAAAATGTGTAATTATTTAGACGTAAATTGCTAGGTATGTACTATGAATTTATTAGTCGGGATCAACATTTTTTTCGCTTTTTTTATTTTATATAGTTACGAACATGAGCAGCGAAATTGTTAAGAAGACCTGCAATAATACTAAATAATTTTCAAAAAACTTGTTGTAAATTTGGCGGCAAAGAAAATTATCTGAAAACATGCAAAGTTGTTTTCTGCTTTTGGGCAGCAACCAGGGAAAAAAAAGTGAAGTTTTAAGCCGGGCCAGGCGTGAAATCAGTAACAACATTGGAGATATTGTAAGAGCCTCATCTGTGTATGAAACTGAAGCCTGGGGGTTTACATCAGATCATACGTTTTTAAATATGGTCATTCAAATTAACACCAGATTGTCTGCAAATAGTGTTCTGGAGAAAATTCTAAAAATAGAACAGGACCTTGGCCGGGTAAGAAATAGTAAGGGCTATACATCCAGGATAATCGACATTGATGTGTTATTTTATGGTAATGAAATAGTTGACCAACCAGGGCTTCAAATTCCTCATCCCAGGCTACACGAACGAATGTTTACTCTTGTTCCATTGAAGGAGATTGATCCCGAAAAAATACATCCAAAATTGCAGAAGACTATTTCAGAATTAGTTAGCCAATGTAAGGACAAACTTGAAGTAAAAAAATATATTCCAAAAAACGAAGCTGTTGCTGAGTAAACCAAATGAGCCTGACAAACTACAACTATATTTCGATTGAAGGAAACATTGGAGCTGGTAAAACTTCCCTGGCATCAAGGATTGCAGAGGAATACAATGCAAAACTAATCCTTGAGCAGTTTGAAGACAATTCTTTTTTACCAAAGTTTTACAAAGATCCCGATAAATATGCTTTTCCACTAGAGTTGTCTTTCCTTGCTGAACGATTCGAACAACTCAAGCAACAACTTACCGCACGTGATTTATTCAAGAGTTTCACGGTCTCGGATTATTTTATCATCAAGTCGTTTATATTTGCCCGGAAAAACCTTCCCGACGACACTTTTGGCCTCTACAAGCAACTTTTCGATATTATCAGCGAATCATTGCCCAAACCCGATCTTTTGGTTTACCTCTATCTAAATGTTGAAAACCTTTTAAGGAATATCCACAAACGCGGAAGAGATTATGAGTTAAACATTAAGTCTGAGTACCTGGCTAAAATTCAGGAAAGCTACCTGGATTACATCCGAAAACAATCTAATCTGCGGGTCGTAATTATTGACACAAACGATATGGATTTTGTTCATCACGAAGAAGATTACCAGACCCTGGTAAAGCTTATTTCGCAGGAATATCCTTTGGGAGTACATACAATAATGCCTTAAAAAAAATCAATTTTGTAATTAATTTTTAATGTCATTGCTATGACGTTTATTTTATATTTTTACGTCATTATGTTGGCGTTTTATTCAATCTAATATGTAAAAGGGTTGAATTAATTAGCCTCTCTCTTTAAGCCGTCAATTGCTAACTTAATTCATAATTATTATGAACAACATGAAGAATTTTGCTAAAATTATTTTTTTCGTTTCTTTTACTCTCAAATTCAAATTGGATAAGTTAAACCACATCAAATTGAGAAATATTTCACTTTTTTTGATTCTCATCCTTGTCACAAATTCTTCCATCCAAGTCTCCGGACAAGCAAAACCTCTGAGTTCAATTAAGGGTGAGTTGGAAGCCCTTGATGGTATTAAAAGTGTGAAGGTAATTAAATGTGATACTTTTTTTCTGGAAAAATATTTGCTGAAAGTTGAACAAGCCATAAACCACAAAAAGAAAAACAGCCCTACATTTACACAACGCGTTTGGGTAGGATTTAAAGGAAGGACAAAGCCCACAGTTTTTATCACAGAAGGATACATTGGTGCCGGTGCCGGGAATCCACGGTATTTGAATGAATTGTGTACCTATCTTGATGCCAACATGGTTTTGATTGAGCACCGGTATTTTGCAGAATCTACACCTGAACCATTGGATTGGAAATACCATACCATCGAACAATCTGCAAACGATCATCACCACGTCAATCAATTGATTAAACAAGTCTTAACGGGAAAATACATCAGCACAGGAATCAGCAAAGGCGGGCAAACTGCAATGTATTACAAATATTACTTCCCTGATGATGTGGATGTTTCAGTACCATATGTGGCTCCGTTGAATTTTTCAATTGCTGACAAAAGAATAAATCCCTTTATCAACAATATAAACGGTGAAGAATGCCGGATAAAAATTCGTGATTTTCAAATCCTTTGCTTGCAACGACAGGATAAATTAATGCCTTCATTCAACCGACTGGCTGAATCCGCAGGCCAGCATTATACAAAGGCAAAGGGCAATGATGCCGCTTTTGAATACATTGTGCTTGAATACCCTTTTGCCTTCTGGCAATGGGGATTTATTCCCTGCGAATCCATCCCGGACAAAAATGCATCGGATAGTACAACTCTGAATCATTTACTGGCAGTCTCGCCACTGGATTATTTTTCGGATGAAGGAATTGAGGGAATGTGGCCATTCTTTTACCAGGCACTTACCCAAATCGGTTATTACGATTATGATACCACAGGCATGGGACAATATTTTAATAGTGTTCACGATTTGACATTTTCTTTTTTTAATAAGTTGGACACGGAACTCAGGTTTAAAAAGAAATACATGAAGCGGGTTGACAAATTTCTGAAAAAGAATGGGAACAACATGATATACATTTATGGAGAATACGACCCCTGGTCGGCACCGGCATTTGTACCTGTACCAGGCAAAACTAATGCATTGAAGGTAATTAAACCCGGAGGATCACATATTACAAGAATCCGTAATTTACCGGATGACCAAAAGCAAATGGTATTGGATCAATTGGAAAACTGGCTTGAAATAGAAGTATTAAGAGATTAAAAATAAAAACATGAAATTAAAAATCAGAAATGCATTATTGATTGTAGCAGGACTTTCCATGCTAATTTCCTGTAATCGGGAAACAACTTTTCTACCGCTTAATATCATTCCGGAGCCTCTTTCAATCGAAGAGCGTGGAGGATATTACACGATTACTGAATCCACAGAAATCCTGGTTATGCCAGGAGCAAATGATGTTGGCATGATTGCAAACATGTTTGCCAATCAGTGGGAGAAAGTTGCCGGATATAAACTCCAGATAAAGGACATTGAAAACCGTAAAAAAGACAGAGGAATTATTTTTGAGTTACTTCCCGGTGCTGACAGCCTTGAAGAAGAAGGATATTTGCTTCACGTAAAAAATAAAATGATCGAGCTCTCAGCATTTCATCCGGCTGGATTGTTCCGTGGGCTTCAATCCCTTTATCAACTTTTGCCATCGGAAATTTATGGTGACAAGCCAGCCAGGAATATTGAATGGAAGGTTCCGCGGGTTAATATTTTTGATAAACCACGATATGCCTGGCGCGGCATGCACCTGGATGTTTCGAGGCATTTTTTTCCGAAGGAATTTATACTGCGATACATCGATATGATTGCGATGCACAAGATGAACGTTTTCCACTGGCACCTGACGGATGACAATGGCTGGCGCATCGAAATTGAAAAATATCCAAAATTGACCGAAATTGCAGCATGGCGTGTCGACCGTGAAGATTTGCCATGGCGTGAAGTTACACCTCCGGAACCCGGAGAAGAAGCTACATATGGGGGTTTCTACACCAAAGATGATGTTCGTGAAGTTGTTCAATATGCCGCCGACAGGCACATCACAGTATTGCCCGAAATTGAAATGCCGGGCCACGTTAGCGAAGTGCTGGTTGCCTATCCCGAACTTTCTTGTACAGGCGGGCCATTTTATGTTCAGCCGGGAAGTTATTGGCCAAACACAGATATTTTTTGTGCCGGTAATGAAAATACCTTTGAGTTCCTGGAAGGTGTGCTGGATGAAGTGATTGAATTATTCCCATGTGAATATGTACATATTGGAGGTGACGAAGCCACAAAAACAGTTTGGGAAAACTGCAAAAAATGCCAGAAACGAATTAAGGATGAAGGCCTGGCAAATGAGCATGAACTACAAAGCTGGTTTATAAAACGAATGGAAAAATACCTAAATGGCAAAGGCAAAAAACTGATTGGCTGGGATGAAATCCTGGAGGGCGGACTTGCCCCCGAAGCAACGGTAATGTCCTGGCGTGGATTTGATGGAGGTATTGAATCAGCCAGACAAGGTCATGATGTGGTGATGTCACCTGTTTCGCATTGCTATTTCGATTATTACCAGGCGAATCCTGATTTTGAGCCGGTAGCCATCGGTGGATACACCACCCTTAAAAGGGTTTATGAATTCGATCCAACACCTCCGGTCCTTACTGCTGAAGAAGCAAAACATGTTTTGGGCGGACAGGGAAATGTTTGGACAGAATACATCCCAACTCCAGAACATGCCGAATACATGAGTACACCACGAATGACAGCACTTGCTGAAGTGTTGTGGTCGCCAAAAGAAAAACTGGATTGGGATTTCTTTAGAAGCAGGCTCAACCAACAATTCGAACGCTTCGATGCTATGGATCTGAATTATGCAAAAGGTTCTTATGCTGTGGAATTTGTGACTTATTTTGATGAAGAAAAAAATCAGTTTGTTGTAAAAATGGAAAGCGAACAATACAAACCCGATATCCGTTTTACCATTGATGGTACTGATCCTGCACCTGAATCGCAAGTTTATACTGATCCATTGACAATCAATTCGACAACCACCATTAAGGCCGGTATTTTTGAAGAAGTAGAATTAAAGGAAACTTTTTCAGAAAAAACCATTGTATTTCATAAGGGGCTTGGAGCCAGAGTAAAGTACAAAAATGATCCCAATTTCAGGTATCCCGGGCAGGGTGAACAAACTTTGGTTGATGGACTGAAAGGAACAAAAAACCACCGCACAGGTCTCTGGCAGGGTTTTCAGGGAGATGACCTTGAACTAACCATCGACCTTGGTTCGGTTAAACCAATCAACAGGGTGAGTGCAACATTTTTTCAAAGGCAACGCAGTTGGATTTTCTTACCTAAAAGTTTTGAAGTCAGTTATTCGGAAGATGGTGAAAGCTTCAGTAGAATTAAAACTATTGAAAATCCAATCCCGCCAAAAAGCGAAGGTGCATTTATTGAAGAAATTGGTTTTGATTTGACAAATGCCAAAGCCAGGTTTGTAAAAGTTAAAGCCACAAACCTGGGTGTTTGCCCTCCATGGCATCCCGGTGCAGGTGGCAAGTGCTGGTTGTTTGTGGATGAAATCGTGGTGGAGTAGAAAAATATTGGAGGAAAAATTATGCTAATCGAAGTCTGTGCCACCTCGTTACAATCAGCAATTAATGCCCAGGTCGGGGGTGCCGAACGTATTGAACTCTGCGATAATCTTTACGAGGGAGGAACTACTCCCAGCCCCGGGACACTAAAACTTACCAGAGAAAAACTTCATATCAAACTCCATGTGCTGATTCGTCCACGTGGTGGAGATTTTGTTTATTCGGACAATGAATTTAATGTCATTAAACAGGATATCAAATTTTGCAAAGAGATAGGTTGTGATGGTGTTGTTGTGGGTTTTTTAAACCCGGAAGGCACTATCGATATTGAAAAATCCGAAGAGGCCATAAAACTTGCCCGTCCGATGAGCGTGACGCATCACCGTGCTTTTGATATGACCCGTGATCCTTTCGAATCGCTTAGCCAACTACTTTCGATGGGAGTTGACCGGCTGCTTACATCCGGACAAAAAAATAAGGCACCTGATGGAAAAGAACTTATCGCTGAATTGGTGAAAAAAGCTGGAGATAAACTAATCATCATGCCTGGTTCAGGTATCAACGAAGAAAATATTACCATGATGCATGACTTTACCGGCGCTAAAGAATTTCATCTTACGGGACAAGTAATGGTTGAAAGTGAAATGAAATATCGGAAAGAAGACATCTTTCTGGGTGGGCTTCCACAAATACCTGAGTATTCGATAGCATTAACAGATGTTGATCGAATTCGACGAATTTCAGCAATACTTAACGAAATCACATAAGTTTTTAACTAACAATTATACTTCACAACATGGGTAACACAACGCTTAATTCTCGAAAATCTAACATTATCCCAATTGCGATTATTGGGGCTTTGTTTTTCATATTTGGTTTTGTAACATGGCTTAATGGGATTTTAATTCCCTACCTGAAAATTGCCTGTGAGCTATCCGACTACCAGGCACTATTTGTTGCTTTTGCCTTTTACATTTCCTATTTTGTTATGGCACTGCCCTCATCGTGGGTACTTAAAAAAACAGGTTTTAAAAATGGAATGACCCTTGGGCTTTGGGTAATGGCCCTGGGAACATTGATCTTTATCCCAGCTGCCATGGCACGGACTTATAGTATGTTTTTAGTAGGATTGTTTGTGATGGGTACAGGACTATCAATATTACAAACAGCATCAAACCCTTATGTTACTATATTAGGCCCACGCGAAAGTGCTGCCCAACGCATCAGTATTTTGGGCATTTGCAATAAACTGGCTGGTGCCATTGCTCCTGTAATACTGGCCTACTATATTCTTAACGATGGGGATGCATTTGTAGAAAACCTGAATACCTTAAGCGAATCGGCTCGGATTGAAGCGCTTGATGGTCTTTCCCGCCGGGTGATTGGCCCATACATTGTAATGGCTATTATACTCTTTTTAATGGGAATTGGCATCAGGTTCTCTCCACTTCCCGAATTGGATGCAGAAAATGAAGAAGAACTTAATGGCGATGAATCATCTGACAGAACATCAATATTTGCTTTTCCGCACCTGCTTTTGGGAGTCCTGGCATTGTTTTTCTATGTTGGCGCCGAAGTTATTGCGGGCGATACCATTATTCGTTATGGAATTTCAATCGGTATCGAAATTGCTACGGCCAAGGTGTTCACATCCTATACCCTCATTTCTATGGTTGTTGGTTACATCCTTGGGATTATACTCATCCCAAAATTTATCTCGCAGCATAAGGCCTTGCTTTATTCCGGAATATTAGGCATCGTTTTTACCATTTGTGCTGTATTCACTACAGGCCTGACTTCTGTATTCTTTGTTGCTATTCTGGGGTTTGCGAATGCCCTGGTTTGGCCTGCAATTTGGCCGCTGGCCATTCACAACCTTGGTAAATTTATCAAAACAGGATCGGCGTTACTGATTATGGCCATCGCTGGTGGTGCTCTCCTTCCTTTGGTTTGGGGTAAGTTAGCTGATAATTATGGTTCGCAGCAGGCATACTGGGTACTCATCCCTTGCTATCTGATCATAAGCTATTATGCACTTTGGGGCTATAAATTGAAGAATAAGGCATAAGAAAAAACTGAGGTTAGCAAAGTTAATGGTATTGGCATTTTCACATTTAAGCATTGGGTGTATAAGGTGAGTAGGATCATTAGTCGGAATAAACTGAAACATTGCATTTAATTATTGAAGTATTGTCATACTGCCACATTCACCGCCTGCTGAAGTTTTACTGAAGGAGTGGAATCATTTTATCATTTACTCATTGTACCATTGATTTTTAGGATATTTTTGCCAAAATTTTTAGGACATCTTAATAGATAAAAAACATGAAACCTACACTACTGATACTTGCTGCAGGGATGGGAAGCCGCTATGGCGGATTGAAACAAATAGACAAAATCGGACCTTCCGGTGAAGCCATTATTGATTATTCAATATTTGATGCCATCAGGGCTGGATTTGGAAAAGTTGTTATGGTGATCAGGCCGGAACTCGAGAATGATTTTAGGGAATTCTTTGGCAACAAGCTGGATGACAAAATTGAGATTGAATATGTTTACCAAACCATCGACAATGTACCTGAAGGAATTGAAGTTTCAGCCGACAGGAAAAAACCCTGGGGTACTGCCCATGCCATACTTGTTGCTGCTAATGCTATAAATGAACCTTTCCTCGCAATAAATGCAGATGATTTTTATGGTACTGAAGCATACCAGGCAGTTGCCGATTTCTTTAACAACAACAAAAATGAAAATACCCATAGCATGGTGGGTTACGAATTGGGATTGACCCTCTCGGATTTTGGTACTGTTTCACGTGGTGTTTGCCAATATGATGATAAATTCATTTTGAAAAATATTACTGAAGTAACCAACATCGAAAAAAAAGAAAACCAAACAGGTTATACTGATCCTGATAAAGGATGGTCATCGGTTAATCCCAGGGCATATGTATCAATGAATGTTTGGGGGTTTTATCCCGGCATATTTGACGTTTTCAGGAAAGGATTTGAGCAATTTATCGAAAAAGCCAAGGATGATCCAAAAGCGGAATATTACATTGCGCTGCCTTTAATGGATATGATCGCCCAAAAAGAAGGTGCCATTAAAATTCTACAATCCGATGCCAGATGGTTTGGTGTAACCTACCGTGAAGACAAAGAATTCGCCATTAATAAAATAAATGGCCTTGTTAAAACTGGTAAATACCCGGCCAATTTGTGGGGATAAGCCTTATGGACAAACAGTTTTCAAATATTGATTTTCAAAAGATTATTTCTGGCTTTAAAATTTCCGGAGCCAACGCCGATGCACAGCCCACTGGTGACGGACACATCAATGATACCTTTCTGGTAAAAACAGATAGAGATGATCTGCCTGATTATATTTTACAACGGATCAACCATGACATTTTCAAGGACGTTCCCAAAATGATGGAAAACATCCTGCGGGTAAGCTCTCATCTGAAGCAAAAAATAGAGGCTGGTGACGATTATCCCGGTACCGAAAAAGTACTCGAACTAATCCTTACAAACGACCTGAAACCTTTCCTGCTTGATAAAGAAGGAAATTATTGGAGATGTTTTAAATTTTGTGAAGGCTCATGCACTCAAATCGGAGATTATTCCCAGAAACAAGCTAAGGAAGGAGGAAAAGCCCTTGCCCGGTTCCAGCATCATTTGCTCGATTTGCCAGGTGGACCGCTGCATGATACCATTCCAAAATTTCATGATCTTTCAGGCAGGATGGTGATGTTTGAAGAGGCAATAAAAATAGATGCCCTGGGCAGACTGTCAAATTCAAAAAGTGAAGTGGTCAAAATGCTGGATCGCAAACAGGAAATGCTCGCTTTTAATACCATGGCCCGTGATGGATCAATCCCCTGGCGAATAACGCACAACGATACCAAGTTTAATAATGTTCTTTTTAACAAAAATGAGGAGGCACTCTGTCTTATCGATTTGGATACCGTTATGAATGGGACTGTATTGTATGATTTTGGAGATGTACTCCGTACACTGGGAAATACTGCAGAGGAAGATGAAGCAGACCTTTCGAAAGTTGGATTCAATATGAAGCTGTTTGCATCTTTTGCGCGGGGTTATCTTGCGGAAGCAGATAAATTTCTAAGCAAAATAGAATTGGAATACCTGGCTTTTTCAGCCCGGTTTTTAACCTATATCATTGGCCTTCGATTTTTAACAGACTACCTCAAAGGGGATGTTTATTTTAAAACTGCATATCCGGAACACAATCTGGTTCGTACAAGAAACCAGATAAAACTATTGGAAAGTATGGAAGAGAATTTTGAGGAAATGGAGAGGATAGTAAGTGGAATCACAGGCAATTAGCTTATAACATAAAAAGAAACATTTCAGCTATCGTTTGAATTCACCCGATCCGTGTTTTTATTCAAATGCCAGTTTATTAAAATAGAATACCCTTCGTTTACTACCACCACCCAGCGTTCCGTTTCTCAAAGTCTGGTATCCAAATGATATAAAATAGTCATCGTACCAGTGCCGGATTATTCCACTTCCGGTCTCAATTTGAACATCATCCCTGTGATTGGTAGCAATTTTGGTTTTTTCAACTTCACCTACTTCATCGTAACCATTAACAACTTTCGAAACAATATCTCCTTCAAAGTTGTAAAACAGGGCAATGTCATCTCCATCCTTAAATATTTCCACTTTCTTAAGAAGTCTCATCGATAACATATCCCAAATTTTAATGCCATTGCTCCAGTTCAGATTTCCGTTATAATCAAAACTTACTACAAAAGCATTGAAGTACCTGAAACCATCGAAAACAGAATAATAGTATGGCATTGGCCTTCCGTAAAAATCATAACTCATGGTCGACACCTGGTGGTATTCAGGATAATATGCCTCAGCGAGCAAAATAAATTCTTCGCCATCCTTATACATTTCATGAATTAAAAACTCGTAATTTACCGCCTGATCCTTGTCTTTTTTCTTGTTTTTCTCGATGATGTTTTGAATATCGGCCAATTCCTGGTTATTGAGAATTTCGGTGAAATTTTTAAAATCCTGCAATCGATGAAGTTTTACAAATTTTTGCTCACCTCCCACTATATTAGCAATATAAAACCCTTCAGACTCTTCACCCATATTGCTTTCATCAGTTCTCGACAATTTACCATTCAGGCTATTGTAGGTTCCCAAAACAAAAATTGACCCGTCATTCTCCAGATTAAGTTGGCCATTCATCAGTTTATCCGATTCGCGGGCAGGTGCAATACTCACTGATTTAACCAAATCACCATTGAGGTTGTAACTGTTTAAATAAAGGGTGCTCCTTTTCCTGGCCGTATAAATATTTAACGCCAGATACAATTGCCCCTCAACAATGCTGATTTTTAGATCTTCAAGAAATGTGGGCTCTTCCTCAAACTTAATTGTCCTTTCATACCCGGTTTCAAGGTCTTTAATCAGTACCAGCGATTTTTCTTTCCAATAATTCAATCCAAGAGCCAGTGTGTTTCCGGCCACTTCAAAATTTACCAGATGGGCCTTCTCAGGAATAAAAATCCCGGTATGAGCAAATCTTGCATCAAATAAATCCACCTGAAGCAATTGAAAATTATGAACATCAGCCCTCGATTTTTCTATATTTTGAAATGCGAGGTACACCCTTTCACCATCAATATGATGATGCACAAAGCTCAGGTCTTGAACCACAGGAATTTCTTTGGACCACATGGCCTTCAGATTTTTATCATAAAAAATGAATACCCATGCCTTATTTACTTCATCAACCTGCTTTACACTTTCATAAAACATCAATGCTCCTAATTCACCGCAGGGAATCAACTCAAACACCTCGGCACGTGCTTCAAATTCAACTCGAACAGGCCCCGAATCATCCTGTGCACGCACAGAAAAAAAAGAAGCAGATAAAAGAATTGATATAAAAAGGAAATACGCTTTCATGAAGATGATGCAAAATTATTATTAGTAATAACAATAAGTGAATAGAAATATTTTTAGTACAGCACAAAAAAGAATATTTCTGTCACCAAAGCAGATTTACTGATAATTATAACAAACTTCCTTTCAACATAATACTAATCTGTATACCATTTGTATACCCCGACAATTGAAATCGATATTAATTATTTTTACCTTTACCATTCGAAATTAAACATCAAAAATTTACTGCTATGAAAAAATTATTACTGACTCTCACATTAATCACACTATCGCTAACAGTCTTACCGCAAGTTTACCTTGTTCCCGAAGATTTTAGTGGAGAGATTTTCCCTCCTGAAGGCTGGACCATAGAAAATGGTGGTGACGAAAACACTTTTGAGCAAGGCCCGATGCCGGTTACCACCGAGCCTCCATGTACATGGATCCAAACTTCATCTAACATGGAAATCGATGACCGGATTATAACTCCGGCTATTACATTGCCAGAGGGATCAGAAGCAAAATTTTATGCTCAACTACGAGGGTCTGTTGGCTGGGCCCTTGCCATGTATTGGGATCCTGAAAACCTGGTTCGATATTATGTTGAGATTTCAACGGATGGTGGACTTAACTGGACTATCTTACTCGATATGGACAATCAGCAGGATGTTCTTGCAGCTGGAGCAACCTGGCCCTGGCCCGACTGGACATGGTTTGATATCCAACTCGACCTGACGGCCTACGCCGGAGAAACCATCAATATGGCTTTTCACCATGAGAAAGAATTTGTACCTACCGGTGGTGGAAGTTACGGGATTACCAATATGGGAATTTGGGAAGATACCCAGGACGATATCGAATTAATCTCAATGCAAATGGAGAATTATTCGCTCGTCAATAATCCTGTTAGCATCACAGGAACGCTCAAAAACCTGGGCAACAATTTAGTGACTTCAATCGAAGGCGAATACTTAATAAATGGTGAGACGACTGAGGAATTTACGATAAGCGGATTAAATATTGGAACTTTCGAGTCGTATACATTTGCCGCTGGTGAACCTACAACATTTACTAACGTTGATATATTTGATGTCGAGTTGGTCATTACGAAAGTAAATGGTGTTGAAGATTCTTCACCAGACAATAATTTTCAAACTCACCTGATATCCACTGCATCAGAGTTAGTTGATAGGAAGCCACTTTTTGAGGTTTTTACAAGTTCCACTTGTGGGCCATGTGCATCAGGAAACGCAACGCTGGATGCAGTACTTGACAACAACCCGGGAACGTATAGTTTAGTGAAAAACCAGGTTGATTGGCCAGGATCGGGCGACCCTTATTATAATGAAGATTGTGGTATCCGTGTGGATTATTATGGTGTTGGTGGAGTACCTACTATGATTACCAATGGATTCGATTCATATTACCCAGGCTCCTTTACACAGGGAAATTTTAATAGTGCCCTGGCTGAAGAAGCTTACATTGACCTGGACTTAAATTATATTTTTGACGGGCTGTCTGTTGATGCTTCTGTTACTATTGATCCAAACATAAACATTGAAGATGCAAGCGTTCATTTTGCGGTAGTCGAAAAAACCACCTACAATAATGTGGGGAGCAATGGCGAAACAGAATTTCATAATGTAATGATGAAGATGCTACCCGATGGCAATGGGACAGCATTGGCTATAGCTGCTGGTACACCTCTAAGTTTCCAGGAAAGTGCTAACCTAATTGCTACTTTTATTGAAGAATTTGATGACCTGATGATCGTAGTTTGGGTACAGGATAATCTCACACACTCTGTTTTACAATCAGAAACTATGGAATTAGATATTAATGTTGGTGTAGGTAAACAACCAGAAGTTTTAGGTCTTGCATCACCAAATCCCAGTAAGGGTAGTTTTACAATATACGGGTGTTCTAATTCAACGGTCGAAATCTCGAATATGGCAGGAAAAATGGTGTACAGTCAATTTACCCCTCAGGAAAACCTGACCATCGATTTGACATTATTGAATAAAGGAATTTATATTCTGAAGGTGACGGATAGCAATCAAACTGTTCGTATCGAAAAACTAATAATCAGGTAATAACTGATCACTAAACCGGAGAAACTCAAATGACACGAACTACATTTTTAGTATTGATGCTTGTTGGCGTATTTAACTTATTAATGGCCCAGCAAGTAGAACGGGAGGAAGTTGTATTGGAAGGTTTTACCGGCACATGGTGAAGTGCTTGTCCGGGTTCCAGCATGGGCGCTGAGGACCTCATAATTAACGGTAAAGATGTAATCGTCATCGAGTACCATATTTCCGATGTATTTGAAACAAGCAGTGCTCTACAACGGCAACAATACTATTGGGTAACAGCGCTTCCAACGGTATTTTTTGATGGGGTTATCGATTACGAAGGTGGAAACAATACTACGAGTATGTACGAAACTTACCTCCCGTTATATGAAACGCGAAAAGCAATTTTATCCTCATTTTCGATGGACACAGAAGGTGCCAATTCCATGCAGACTGATTATGTAGTTGATATTTCTATAGAGAAAGTTGCCGCAAACAGTAGTTCTAACCTTGCCTTGATTGTTGCACTGACTGAAACCGAAATCCCTTACATTTGGATGGGGCAGCCAAATGTTAATTACTGCGAACGGTTTATGCTCCCTGATGCACACGGAACTCAACTGGACTTTTCTTCCGGTGATAATCTGGAATTTTCATTCAGCTTTTCTATTGACCCGGATTGGGTAGTTGAGAATTGTGAGCTTGTTGCCTGGATACAGGATTTAAACACCAAAGAAATTCATCAGGGCATCAAAAGAAACCTTACAGAATTTGGCGGTTTGCCCCAACAGGATGTATTCTTAAAAAGAGCTTATTCACCATCCACGGTTTGTCAAAATTTTATCGAGCCTAAAGCCGAGATTACTAACCTGGGTACAGAGAACTTAACCAGTCTTGAATTCCATTACCAAATCAACGATGAAGACCTTCAGGAATATGCCTGGACTGGTGATCTGCTACCTTCAGCAACAATTGTGGTTGATTTACCCGGTGTTGATTTTGGCATTGAGACCTCCAATTCCATGATGGTTTATGCTACTAATCCAAACGGATTACAAGATCAATTCCCATACAACGACACCACCTTCAATACAATTGAAACTGCGGCAAATGTAAGTTCTCCGGTTACTGTGGTATTAAAGCTGGATGATTTCCCTGAAGAAACATCCTGGGAAGTGCTTGATTCGGAAGGCACTGTTTTATATAGTGGCGGGGATTACACAGAACCCGGAGTATTTGTTACTGAAAGCCTGACACTTGACGAACCGGATTGCTACTCATTTAAAATTTATGATGCCGGAGGAAATGGTTTATCCGGCACCGGCCTTTTCAAATTAATGTATGGAACACAGATCTTCTATACAGGAAAGGATTTTGGATTTCAGGATGAAGTACAATTTGGGATAGATATTACAAAAGTTGGAAATATGGATAACCAGGTTACTGTAAACATTTTTCCCAACCCGGCAAGTGATATTATTTTTATCAATGGAGATGAGCTTATCGAATCGCTGGTTGTTTTTTCAAGCGATGGCCGTCGGATGGAAGACCTGCAAATCAACCGTACTTCCTTTCAGTTGACCACGACTGACTACCCTAAGGGAAATTATATTTTCCTTATCACTACTGAGTCGGGAAGAAAAATTGAAAAGATAGTCATCAACTAAATACTGACGGATAAATAAAACAGCAACATTTTTCAATCCATAAAAAAGTGCCTTCCGGTTTTAACCCGGAAGGCACTTCATATAAAAGGACTCAGGTTACAGAAGATTATTCCAGAACTATCTTTTCAGTTTGGGTAAATTGGTCCGATGTTATCCTCAGATAATAAATACCTCTTATCAATTCCGAGAGATCAACACTCAACTTAGCTCCAAACTCTGAGGAACCAAAGTCCGCAGCATAAACCAATTGTCCGTTGATGGCGTTTACTGAAATTTCACCCGAAATTTGATGGTCAGTCAAAAATTCAACATAAACTTGTCCCGAAGTGGGATTAGGATAAATATGTAATTGGATATCACCCAACGCTAATCCACTAACAGAAGACGTTTTAAACTCAAGACTTTCAATAATCGAAACACCGTTTAATACAAACAATCCGGAATTTACCAATCGCGGTTCAAAAGAAACATCAACATACATTTCTTCAACGCTCGAATTTCTGAATATCTTAAAAGCAACAAACTCACCGGAATCAAAACCATCTTTGACATTTGTTAAGGCATCATTTGCAAAGGCCACCAGAGCTTGTGAGTCAGACTGATGATCTATTTCTAAAACTCCCGCGCAATACCCTTCTCTTGTAAATACACCAATGATATCGCCTTGCTCAAACTGTGAGAGTATAGATGCGGCAAAGCCAAAGACATGGGATGACGGAGTCCTTGTAATTTCATTCCATGGATTCTGAACTTCAATTATTTCTTTCTTAAACTCAAATATAGGAGTGTCGCACTCGGGATATTGGAGAATCGCTGGGCTACCAATGTTCAAAATATGATAAGCATTTCCAGGGTATAGCATTTGTAAAGTGTTTACATTAAATTCCGGCCAATAAATTCCTGTTTCGGCAATATCTTTGATCATAGAGATGTCAGGCATAGAATTAAATACCGTTTCAATATCAACCGCACAAATGGCATTTACAGGTAAATATGACCAGCCTGTCGGGATGGTCAGTTCCTGGGATGGATACCTGATATACCCACTCATGTTAAAACCAACATTATTTTCCATTTTAATTCGATAACCGGTTGTTACAGACCAATCGTTTAGGGTATTGATATTTTGGGCAGGCCAATAAACACCTGTATTGTCTGATACTAAAATCAGATCATCAACAACAGCGCTAAAAACATCTTCCATTACCGGATCATTGGGCATTACGTAGGAAGAAATCCCGCTCCAACCTTTCGATAAAATACTTTGCTGGATTGAATTGTCAAGTATTTGTACCAGCGCTTCATAGCTTTCAACCACGCCACAATCATTAGAATACATGCATTTGTAATACCCAGCATTATCTGGTTTCATATCAGAAATAGAAAGCAATGAAGAATTTTGGCCTTCGATCGTTTCCCCGTTAAAATACCAGACATATTCGCCTGTGGTAACACTCTGGGAAAGAAATTCAAATTGCAAAGTGTTACCTGCAAATAATTCCGTATCTGTTACACCATCCGAAATAACCTGGGGCATATCAAAAGAATAAATCATGATATCATTTGCCGATCCACTACATGGTGAAATAGATTGGGCTGAAATCGTTAACACAACCGACAAGTTTGCAATATCTCCAGACCCCGGATAATAAATCGGGTTGGGAATGGATGGGTTGCTAAAACTTCCATCACCAGCAGTGGCCCATAATAAGGAGCTAAAGTTGCTCACCGTACCTGACAATTCAGTCTCTCCACAAGCAGTAATATCGTCACCGGCACTGGCAACAGGTAGTTTTATCATTGTCAAATTCTTTTGGTCCTCCTTGAGAACTGTACATGGATTTATGGCATATCCCGTTAGTGTAAAAGTTATTAAACCTTCAAGTTTATCCTGAGGGCCTGGAAAATAGACAGGGTTTTTTATATTTACATTATTGAATGTTCCATCCCCGGATGAAGCCCACTCTAATCCTGAATAATTATGGGCTGTTACCCCAGCCAGAAAATAAAGACTCGTTACACAAATTGTTGCATCGTTTCCTGCAATAATTACTGGCTCAGCCTGGATGCTCAATGTCAGCTCGTTCTCAAGGGCAACTACACAAGGATTGATTGCTGATCCTGAAAGTGTAAGCGTTGCAGTGCCATCGAGTTTATCCTGACTTCCCGGTGTATAAACCGGGTTTTTTATGTTTGTAAAATTAAATTCTCCGTCTCCTGAGCTTGTCCAGTTCAATTGTGAGTAGTTTTCTGCAGTTGAGCCACCCAGGTAATGGGTTTCAGTTTCACAAATCGTTGCGTCGCTTCCAGCGATGATTACAGGCTCTAGTTGAATATTGAGAGTTATTTCATCGCTGTCGTTAACTGAACAGGGGTTGATTGCCGAGGCCAGTAGGGTGAGTGTTACCAACCCGGAACTCTTATCAATTGAACCCGGGGTGTACTCGGGATTGGGTATGGAATTATTGTTGAATAAACCATCTCCATCGGATTCCCATAATAGAGAACTATAATTTTCCGCGATTGCATTTAGCAGGTAACTCCCGGTTTCACAAATCTCTGCATCATCACCAGCATTTACAAATGGAAGCTGGATGACCGTCAGTACTATCTCATCTTCTTTATTTACAGCACATGGATTAATTGCAAATCCTGTAAATGTCAGTATTGCACTGCCATTGCTTTTATCCTGGCTTCCGGGAGTATAAACCGGATTTTTTATGTTTGGATTGTTAAATTCACCATCACCTGAAGTTGTCCATAGCAACTGCGCAAAGCTTTCAGCAGTCACACCCACCAGGGAATGGGTTGAGGATTCGCATATAGTCGCATCGTTTCCGGCATTAATTACTGGCTCCAACTGAATGTTTAATACCAACTCATCGCTAGCATTTGTTTCACAGGGACCAATAGCAAAAGCATTGATTGTAAGCAACACTGCTCCACTAATCTTATCATTATCACCTGGAGTATAAACGGGATCGGAAATTGTTGCATTACTGAACAAACCATCCCCACTGGTTTGCCACAATATACTTAAAGCATGTTCTACGCTACCTTGCAAAAGTACGTTTGCTGTTTCACAAATTTCAATATCATCACCAGCATCCGCTAAGGGAAGGTTGATGACCGTCAGTATTTTAATGTCATCTTTAAAAACGGTACACGGGTTAATGGCAAATCCTCTAAGGGTAAGTGTTGCAGTTCCATTGAGTTTATCCTGACTTCCGGGCGTATAAACCGGATTTTCTATGTTTGGATTACTAAATACCCCGTTACCTGAAGTTGTCCAAAGCAGCTGTGCATAATTTTCGGCAGTTACACCTTCCAGGGGATGTATCGCGATTTCGCAAATAGTTGCATCAATTCCGGCATCGATTACAGGCTCCAACTGAATGTTTACGACCAACTCATCGGTAGCCGTTGTTACACAGGGACTATTAGCAAAAGCATTGATTGTAAGCACAACTGATCCTGTAATTTTGTCGTTACCACCAGGTGTATAAATAGGATCAGGAATCGTTTCATCACTGAATAAACCATCCCCATCGGTCTGCCATAGAATTCCAGATTCATGTTCTACGCTGCCCTGCAATTGGATGATTTCCGTTTCACAAATATCTTCATCATTGCCTGCATTTATTGTAGGGTTCGGCTTAAACAAAACATGAATAGATGAGGCATCAGATAAATCGCAAGGTGCTATTGGCAATACTGCAATGGTTAGCATTACAGTTTGTCCAGATAAAATATCCGATGTACCGGGAATGTATATTGTATTTAATGAGTCCGGATGACTAAAAAAGCCATCACCTGTAGTTTGCCAAATAATTTCGTCGTAAAAAATAGAATTTGCATTTAAAACAAATTCGTCGGATTCACATACGACCTGATTATTTTGTGTAACAATATCTACAATCGGATTATCAATTACCTCAATTGGCAGCGTATCGGATATGGATAATGTACATGGGGAAATCGGGGTGCCTGTTAAAACCAATTCGAAGGCTGCGTTAGATATATCACCCGGACCAAGAGAATACACTGGGGTAAGGCTGGTTGTTGAACTGAAAGAACCATCGCCAAGAGTAGTCCAAAAGAAATTCTGTTCATCTTCAACAGAAGCGTTGAGCAAAATGCTAGTAGCATTACAGATATAGTTGGTATTTCCGGCATCGACATCAGGCAGTGGCTTCAGTATAATGTTTACATCTTTTTTAGCTGTATCTGAGCAAGATGCATAGGGCAAAGCATTTAATGTTACTACCGTCGCACCAATATGCCTGTCCTGCGGGCCGGCAATATAATCGGTATTTATATCTGATGAATCAACAAAATGGCCATCTCCAACAGTTGTCCACATTATTCCATCATTGTTGGCTGCAGAACCGGCCATAGGTACAGGAACATTTTCACATTTGGTTCTGCTGCTTGGTGCATTACAAGTGGGAGGAACAACGTATGATAAATGTACAGTGTCGCAATCATTGGCTACACAGGGGCTCATTGCATCAACACAAACCTCAAGCGAAACCCCATCGGCAATATCATTTTCTCCCGGGTAATATTCTGTAAGCAACGAATTCGGATCAGAGAATTCACCATCACCAAAGCTGGTCCAAATAACAGCATCATAATTTTGCCCAAGGGCTTCCAGAACAACCGGATCATCATTACATGCATAAATGTCTTCACCAGCATCAACTTCAGGCAAAGCAAGAACTTGCAGTTCCATTTCATCTGTAGCAACAAGCACGCAAGGGTTGATTGGATTCGCAGCAAGTGTAATAATTATCGAACCGTTTGTCATATCCTGACCACCAGGTGAATAAATCGCCATAAGGGATGTGTCGTAGTCGAAGGTTCCGTCTCCCGAGCTGGTCCACTGAATATTATCAAAATTTGTAGCCATTCCGTTTAAGCTGAATAACTCATTGGCGCAAACTAAACCATCATCGCCTGCATGAGCTTCGGGTGGATCTATTACATTAATCGTTAAGAGTGACTCAGCGGTAAATACCCCATCTTCAACAGTAAGGAAATAAGTTGTTGTTTCCAGCGGAGTAACAGGAGGCGGGATTTGTAAACTGGATACGAATCCGGGCGGATCAGAGTTCCAGTCAAATGTATAAGGCCCGCCAGTACCAATAAATTCTTCTCCCGTCAGAAACAACTGGGTCCCGATGCAAATGGGGTTTGCTGAAGCAGAAATATAGAAATCCATATCAACCAGGGCCTGCATATCCACAACTTGTGATGCGCCAAGTGGATACCATTTATCAGTGGATAAATAAAGCCCAGATGTATTGAATTCTACTACATCAACATCATAATCATTCTGCGTGGACCACAAAAAAAACTTGAAATATATTTGTTCTCCATAACTAAAACCATCCTTCTCATCTGTATTTTCATCATCCGCAAATAGTTTAACAACAATATTGATTGTATCAACCCAGATGTCAGCCCCTCCACATCGCAGTTCACCTTCGTCATCAGTATAAAACCCGCCAATATAATCGTTCTGGCTGATGGGAATATCATTAATCCGTGGATTAGCACTTAGCATAACAAGAATAAAATGGGGAGTAAAGTTTGAGTTGGTTTGAGGTACATCCCAAATAGGAGGCCATTCAGGGACACTGCGTGTTTCATCGGTACCATACTCCTGCAAGAGTTGTTCGATCACTAAAGTATTGCCGGTAGAATCAGGGCTTTGTTCAACATTGGGGATTAAAACTGGTGCCCCGACTGACCTAAAGGCAAGGCTAACAAATAAAAGGAATATAAATACCCCCTTTATAATTACACTTTTTGCCGGACAAATTGATTGTTTAAAAATAACTCTCCTTTTCATAATGCTAAAGCTTTAAAGGGTTGACAAAAGCGGGTGGGACTAAATATATTTTATAGAACTTTTATCAAAGATAGGCTATTTAGGCTGAAAAACCAAAAACCAGAAGGTGTAAAAGTCTTAGCATTGATTGGAATCATCAAAAATTGCAGCAGTTTTATTTTTTATATGCGATTAAAAAAATCAACAAAAAAGCGCGGACAAAAAAAAACGTCTTCCCAATAATAATGGGAAGACGCTTTAAAAAAAGATTAAAACTATGTTATTCAAGGATGATTTTTTCGGTTTTGGTAAATTGATCTGAAGTTATCCTAAGATAATAAACGCCCCCAATCATTCCTGAAAGATCAACACTCAATTTAGCTCCCGATGCAGATTGATTAAAGTCGGCTGCATATACCAGTTGTCCGTTTATACTTGTTACTGTTATATCACCGGAAAGTTGATAGTCGCTCAATAGTTCAACATAAACTTGTCCTGAAGTAGGATTAGGATAAATATGCATATTGATATCGCTTTGAGCAATTCCATTCACAGAAGTGGCCTTAAACTCTAGCCTTTCAATAATCGACACCCCATGATTTTCAAACAATCCGGCATTTACAGAATGTGATGAATAAGTAACATCTGCCACAAGCACTTCATTTGTTGAATTCCTAAACACTTTGAAACTGACTATTTCTTCCATTTCAAAACCATCTGCTATTTCAGATAGTGGATCGTTGGCAAAAGCTACAAGTACCTGTGAGCCCCCAGCAGGGTCAACTGACATGAATCCCGCACATGTGCCATTGTGTGTAAAAGCACCTACGATATCTCCAAACTCCAGCAACTCCAAAGCATTGGCATTAAAGCCAAATACATGTGTAGCAGGTGTTTTAATTACTTCATTCCAAGGGCTCAGTACTTCTATATTCTCAACTTTTAAATCTATAATCGGACCATCACACTTGGGATATTTTATCATCGCCATACTTCCTGAAGAATTGTAAATTTCATAGGCTTTACCCGGATAAAGCATTTGCAAGGTATTCACATTAAATTCAGGCCAGTAAATACCAGTTTCAGCGATGTCCTTAATCATTGTGATTTCAGGCATAGATGAAAACAAGCCGGCAACATCAACAGCACAAATAGCATTTACAGGAAGATATGACCAGCCAGAAGGAATCGTAAGTTCCTGTGAAGGATACCTGATATATCCGTTCATGTTTAATCCAGCATTGGATTCCATTTTTATCTGGTAACCTGTTGTAACTGACCAATCACTAAGGGTATTGATATTTTGGGCAGGCCAGTAAACTCCTATGTTGTCTGATATTAATATGAGATCGTCAACAACATCACTAAAAACATCTTCCATTGCCGGATCATTGGGCATTACATAAGAAGAAATCCCGCTCCACCCTTTTGGTAATATACTCTGTTGAATTGAATTATCAAGTATCTGCACAAGGGCTTCATTGCTTTCAACAGCACCACAGCCATTTGAATACATGCACATGTAATATCCGGCATCATCTGCTGTCAGATCAGAAATGGACAATATCGAAGAATTTTCTCCTTCAATTAATTCACCTTCAAAATACCAGCTATAATCACCGGTGCTGATGCTCTCTGCAAGAAATTCCAAATGCAAGGCATTACCGCTAAAAATCTCCTGATCGGTTACGTCATCGCTTACGATTTGGGGAACATCTATCGAATAGGTCATGATGTCGTTTGCCGCAACAGTACAAGGGGATAAGGGTTGAGCCGAAATCATCAATTGAACCGATAAATTTGCTATATCTCCGGGCCCTGGATAGTATTCCGGGTTAGGAATGGAAGAATCGCTGAAGTTTCCATCACCGGTAGAAGCCCAATATAACTCACTATAGTTAGCTGCAGATCCTGACAACTGAGTATCTCCACAAGCAGTAATATCGTCGCCGGCACTGGCGGTAGCAAGGTTAATTATGGCCAGTAATTTCTCATCTTCTTTGGATATGGTACAAGGATCAACTGCTAAACCAGTAAGTTTTAGCTCTGCTGAACCATTGAGTTTATCCTGGTCTCCCGGGGTATAAATTGGATTCTTGGCACCAGGATTATTAAAATCACCATCACCAGAAGTGGTCCAGTTAAGCTGAAGATAATTTTGTGCTACAACACCCCCCAGATAGTGTGTTTCGGTCTCACAAATAGTTGCATTGTTACCTGCATTAATTACTGGCTCAGCCTGGATACTTAATATTAAATCGCTTTCAACATCAATAATACAAGGACTAATGGATGATCCGGTAAGTGTTAAAGTAACCGTACCAAAACTGATATCGCTACTACCTGGTGTATACACCGGGTTTTTGATCTGCGGGTTATTAAAAGCCCCATCACCTGAGGTAGTCCAGTTTAGCTGAGAATAGTTTTCAACAGTTACGCCACCTAAAAAGTGTGTTGCAGTTTCGCAAATCGTAGCATCATTTCCAGATTGAATTACCGGTTCAGCCTGGAGGCTTACAATAATTTCATCAACCGCCGCTACAGTGCAGGGATTTATTGCGTACGCATTCAATGTCAATGTAACGCTTCCAGTATTGATATCGCCAGACCCTGGGGTATAAACAGGATCGATGACTGAAGCATTGCTGAAAGAGCCATTACCACTGGTTTCCCAAAGCAGCGAGTTAAAGTTTGAAGCCGCCCCATCGAGTTGATAAGTTCCCGATTCACAGAAAATATCATCATCTCCGGCATTTGCAGTAGCAAGTTGAATGATCGACAATTCCTTTTCGTCCAACTGAAAGACTGTACAGGGATTTATAGCATTACAAATTAAGGTCAGCATTGCACTACCGTTTTGAATATCTTCGGTCCCTGGTGTATATATGGGATTCTTCACGCTTGAATTATTGAAAAATCCGTCACCGGAGCTTACCCAGCTTAATGATGAACAATTGTCAGCAGTTACTCCATTAAGGAAATGCGTCTCCGTTTCACAAATTGTAGCATTATTACCTGCATTTACAACAGGTGCTAGTTGAATTTCCAGGCTAAGGTCATCACTGGAGGATAATGTACATGGACTTATTGCCAGGGCATTCAGAGTAAGTGTTACAGTTCCTGAACTTATATCACTCAGGCCTGGTGTATAGGTAGCATTGAGTTGTGATGCATTACTAAAAACACCATCTCCCTCTGTTTCCCATTGTACGAAAGAATAGTTTGAAGCTGTTCCTTCTAGTTGATATGCATCAGTTTCACATATCACTCCACCATCACCTGCTCCTGCAGCAGGAAGGTTAATAATTGTCAGTGATTTTTCGTCCTCTTTGAAAACAGTACATGGATCAACAGCTAAACCAGTAAGTTTTAACTCTGCAGAACCATTGAGTTTATCCTGGTTGCCAGGTGTGTAAACTGGATTCTTTGCACCAGGGTTATTAAATGTACCGTCGCCCGAAGTAGTCCAGTTTAATTGAGCATAATGCTCAGCTGTTACGCCACTCAGGAAGTGGGTGTCAGTTTCACAAATCGTTGCTTCGTTACCTGCATTAATAACTGGTTCAAATTGGATATTCAATGTAATTTCATCGCTGTTATTAATAGAACATGGGTTTATGGCAAGGGCATTCAAAGTTAATACTACTGATCCGGCACTAATATCGGCTGAGCCAGGAGTATAAGTTGCATCAAGTTCAGATGTATTATTGAATGATCCATCTCCATTTGTTTCCCATAGGATGGCAGTATAGTTTGTAGCTGCACCATCAAGTTGATAAGTTCCTGTTTCACAAACCAGGCCATCATCCCCGGCACTGGCAGCAGGAAGATTGATTATAGTCAAAATCTTTTCATCTTCTTTAAAAACTGTACAAGGATCAACAGCTAATCCTGTAAGTTTTAGCCCTGTTGAACCATTGAGTTTATCCTGGCTGCCGGGTGTGTAAATTGGATTTTTGGCAGCAGGGTTATTAAATTCGCCATCGCCGGAAGTAGTCCAGTTAAGTTGGAAATAATTTTGCGCAATAACACCAGCCAGAAAATGTGTACCGGTCTCACAAATTGTCGCATCGTTACCTGCAACAATAACTGGTTCCAATTGGATGTTCAATGTAACTTCATCACTTGCATTTATTGTGCAAGGATTAATTGCTTCGGCATTCACAGTTAATACTGTTGTTCCAGCATTAATATCTGCTGAACCTGGTGTATAGGTTGCATCAAGATGAGATGCATCACTAAACAAGCCATCTCCGCTTGTTTCCCATAGTACAGCTGCATAGTTTGAAGCAGTTCCATTAAGTTGAAATGTTCCCGTTTCGCAGATCAAACCATCATCCCCGGCACTGGCAGCAGGAAGATTGATTATAGTCAAAATCTTTTCATCTTCTTTAAAAACTGTACAAGGATCAACAGCTAATCCTGTAAGTTTTAGCCCTGTTGAACCATTGAGTTTAT
>Ga0209692_10001491_pt1 | contig 31474 bp, 29 predicted proteins | sample tdDd472_FD_187129 | JGI IMG/M metagenome (GOLD analysis project Ga0209692, IMG submission 187129) | Marine sediment microbial communities from the Atlantic coast under amendment with organic carbon and nitrate - tdDd47.2 (SPAdes)... | ecosystem: Environmental > Aquatic > Marine > Coastal >...
ACCGTAGAAAAGGTAGGATTACCCTCTGGAGACAACGCCTTATAAAGTCCTTCACGAGTCAGCCCTGTATCTCTGGCTAGTTGACTCATGTTTCTGGCGCGAGCTACGACTCCTAAAGCATGAACAATAAATGCTGGGTCATCTCCTGCTTCTTCTAGACAAGCTTCTAGGTACAACTTGATGTCTTCTTCGGTTTTAAGGTGCTCTGCTGAGTCCCATCGGGTAGTACTAATGCCCATAGTTCAATCCTCAATCTGTTTAGCGATTTCTTTGGCCCGTGCAATATCGGAAACTTGGCTGCTTTTATCACCGCCAGATAGAAGTATGACTACAACAGGGCCTCGCTGTATGAAATACACTCTGTAGCCAGGACCATAAAAGATGCGTAGTTCACTAACACTCTCACCTACCGGAGCTACATCCCCGAAATTGCCCAGTTCAACCCTATCAATACGGGCTTGAATACGCGCTTTAGCTCGCCGGTCTTTTAAACCATCAAACCAATTGGTGAATATCTCTGTTTTTCGGATTTCTATCATATGTTAACTATAGTTAACATATGATGGTCTGTCAACTTTGGTTTACAATATTTATTATTTCGTATTTTTACGTCGTCGTAGAACAGCCAGTTACCCAACTGCCCCGACACAGATCCGGACGTGCGGTTTTCCCGCATCCGGCTCCTCAGTTATCCTCACTCCCGCATAAAGCAAAGAGTCCCTAATTCATTAAGTAAATCCGGGGTAAATTCAGTTTACGAGTTTTCGGTTTCACTAATTGATAATGTCTCAGCATTGCTTTAAAAGTCGCCCACGTATAGCTCTTGCGCTGACTTCTGCGATTGAGCCATTTATAAATACGTCCCACAACTTCCTTATAATACTGCCATAACCAATTCGAGTTGCCTATCAGTCCAAAGTACTGGAAATGGCCTCGTAGTTTCTGGTTAATGGCTTTGAAAAAGTAGGCGATAGGTTTATGACGATTTTCCTTAATCCAATCACCGATATCCTTAATCGCACTACGTAGCTTCTTCTTAGCCGTCCGTCGATGCAGTCTGGCCTTTCTCATGCGGTCCTTACCCCAATACAGCTCAAAACCTAAGAAGGTCATGCAGCGTTTGCGGCTGGGTCGAAAGCGACTGAAACGCATTAATCGCGTTTTCTCCGGCGCGATAGCCAAGTTAAACTTGGCCAGTCGCTTCGGTAAAACACGATAAAAGCGTTCCGCATCCCGCTTCAATTGAAAGGTGCAAACAAAGTCATCAGCAAACCTCACGAGCATAGCATCGCCTTTTAGGCGAGGTTTAACCACCTGATAAAACCAAATATCCAATGCATAGTGCAAATAGATATTCGCTAAAATCGGTGAAATCAAACCGCCCTGGGGTGAGCCGCTGCTCGGTTTAGTGACTTCGCCATCCGGCATTTTAATGCCCGATTTCAACCATTTGCTAATCAGATTCAGCATGGCTTTATCATCAATGCGTAAAGCCAACATTTTCAATAACCAGTCATGGTCAATGTTGTCAAAGAAGCCTTTAATATCTGCTTCAACAGCATAGCCATATTTACCATATTGCAAGTTCACATTCAGGCAATGGATTGCCTGGTGAGGACTTTTCCCTGGACGATAGCCAAAGCTGGTGTCCAGAAAGTCCTGTTCATAAATACTCTGCAACACTTGGGTCGTCGCACTCTGGACGATTTTATCTTCCAGTGACGGTATCCCAAGCGGTCTTACTTTGTCTTTTCCCTTCGGGATAAAGACCCGTTTTATCAGTTTGGTCTTGTACGTTTGCCTTTTTAACCTATCGGTTAAATCAGAAAGGTTGGTCGCTAGATTGTCCTGATAACTTATCCAGGTTCGTCCATCAACGCCCTTCGAGGCTTTACGATTCAATTGATAGTAGCTCTGTGCCAGCAGCCCCGTGTCAACTAATCCATACAAGTTCTGAAAACGATGTTTCGGTTCTCGCTTTGCCTTAATGGCTATGGCTTGCAGTGAGGTTGGCATACGTTACTCCGGCCCTACCTGTCCAGCATATGTTTCCTTTGCACTTTTGATTTTTATTTAATCACTTCCCACGCATACTCAGTAATATTTTTTGTTTCGCTGTCAAAACAAATACCAATTATGTATATATCCTGCCCTTTATTTTTAGCTTCAGTTAGGTATTTTTGATAATATTTTTTTTGTTTGATTTGAGCCAGAGCCTGTTCTTTTTGATCGACTTTAAATTCAATAATAACAATACGATTGGGTAGTTTTATGGTTAAATCCACTCGTCCTGTTGAGCTAACATCTTCGGCAATACAGGGGTAGCCTAAAGAAGTGACATAAGTGAAAACCACCGAGGCATAATACCCTTCATAATGAGCAAGCTTATTTTTTACGTAATTCTGGTAATCAATGGCAGCAAATAAAGAAATCAGTACCGGTTTAAAATGCGCGATATCATCGGTAATTGCATCATAAATATTATCTTGATAGGTAATGGCTTCTACGGTTTGATTGGTCAAGAATTGAATAAACAATTCATTTAAAGAAGACTGTATTTCTTTGTTTGGCACTTTTAACTGATAAAATAGCTTATCTCGTTTATGCAGTTTTTTTGCTAGGGTTAAATATCCCGTTTGCCACAATAGCGCAATTAAATCGATTCGCTCTATATCAAAAGTATCCAGTATTTCTTTCGAAACAATAATATTTTCCAAATTGGGAATATAATAATTTTGTTCTTGTAGTTTTTGGATTAGAAAACTGGGGTTACCGGTTGACCACCAGTAGTTCTCATATTCAAATTGATTGTCAATAAATAATAAAATATCATATGGATTATAAACTCTGTTTTCTTCCCCGCCTAAATAATCATAGCCGTTATACCATTCTTTTAGTTTATCTAAATCGACATTAACCAACAGCTCTTTAAATTGTGTTTGGATATCATGATGGGTATAGCCACAAATTGCAGCATATTCAGGACGTGTGGTAATATCGGTCAAATTATTTAAGCCGCTAAACAAATTCATTTTTGAGAACTTGGATACGCCAGTGATAAACACAAATTTAATGTATTTATCATTGTCTTTGATCACACTATAAAAGGTTTTTAAAATCTCTCGAGCAACTAAAGCTTGTTCTTTATTGTTAATATTATCAAGAATAGGTTTGTCGTATTCATCAATGAGGATAACCACTTTTTGTTGGTATTTTTCATAAATATTTTCAATCAACTCGGCAAAACAAGAAGCAATGTGTTTATCTTTTTTACAATCAACTTGAAGGTGCTTTTTGGTATGTTCCAATATGTCTAATATTCGACTCTCAATATCTTCTCTAGTACTAAAGCTACCGGTATTCAGGGACAAATTAATTACCGGATAATGAGTAGCCCAATCCCATTTTTCATAGATGGCCAGGTCCTTAAAGAGTTCTTTTTTACCCTGGAATAAATCGCTTAGGGTATCAATAAATAAAGATTTTCCAAATCGTCTGGGGCGAGAGAGAAAATAGTATTTTCCACGATCAATTAATTGCCAGGCAATCTCGGTTTTATCTACATAGAGGTAATTTTGTGCTTTATCTCTTATATCTGAAAATGTGGTTATGCCTAAAGGGAGTTTTTTCATAGGGAAATTATACAATTTATCATTCATGATGCCAAAATACGTCATTTTAAATAGGCATTTTTATTCGATTCTGAACGATCTAGCCATTTAACCTAAATTAATCAGTTGCCAAGTAGATGGCAACTGAATTTTTTAGGATCAAGCTTTAAGACACCTCAAACAAATCCCCCAGCTTAAAAAACACATGTTCATCCATTTTGGTATGATGTTCAATTTCCACCACATCTTCTAACTTATTAGTCTGTTTAATCACTTGATTCAGGCGTTCTTCTTCATTGACCAATAACCAAATTTTACTATGGATATTATCATTCATCGGTAGACATAAAATACCTTCCATATTATAGGCACGGCGTGCAAATAAGCCACAAACATGGGACATAACGCCGGGATGGTTTTTAACTTTTAGTTCTAAAACGATTTTATTCATTACGCATACTCCAGGATCATTTCGCTATTGGAGGCTCCGGGGGCAACCATAGGAAAGACCATTTCGTTTTCGGAAATAGTAACATTTAGTACACAGGGACCTTCTTCATTTAGGACTTGTTTTAAAATTTGCATGGGATCATCTCCCTCAGCTAGGTCATAGCCTTGAGCTCCCATTGCTTTGGCTAAAGCCACAAAATTAGTTGAGCTATTATTTTTTACAGCATGATGACGAGCGCCATAAAATAAGCTTTGTTGTTGGCGAACCAGGCCTAGATTATGATTATTCATAATAATAATTTTAATATTCAAATTATGTTCCACAGCGGTGGCTAATTCCTGAATATTCATCATAATACTGCCATCGCCACTAATACATAATGCCATTCGATCGGGTTCTGCTAATGCCGCACCAATAGCTGCCGGTAAGCCAAACCCCATGGTGCCTAAACCACCGGAACTGATCCATTGGCGATCCCGTTGAAAAGGAAAGACTTGCGATGTCCACATTTGGTGCTGTCCGACATCCGTAACCACATGGGTCTGTTTATCCGTTAAGTCCGCTAAAGTCTGTAATAATTTGTAGGGTTGAAACAAGGTATGACTTTGCGAAAAGTCCAGGCCGAAATGTTGTTTCAAATAAGCAACACGATCATACCAATCTTGGCGTTTCATTGGACTGATTTTTTTCATACATTCCCGTATGGTGGCTCCAACATCAGCCTTTATGGCTAACGATGGGGCTTTAATTTTGCCGATTTCACTTTCATCAATATCAATATGGATGACGGATGCTTGCGGGCAGAACTGACTCACTTTACCCGTCGCCCTATCATCAAAGCGAACTCCGGCACCAATCAGCAGATCGCATTCTTCCAACACCATATTGGTATATCGAGCACCGTGCATTCCCAGCATTCCTAGAAATAAAGGATGGGTACTGGGCATACAACCCAAGCCCATAAATGAGGCTACGGTCGGAATATTATGCTGTTCCGCAAATTTGACCAAGTCTTGGGCACAGCCTGAATGAGTGATCCCCCCGCCGATCATTAGCAGGGGGTGGCTCGCTTGAGCTAACATTTCACACATTTTTTCAATGTCATCAGCGTGCGGCTGCGGTAGCGGATCGGCATATCCGAGGTCCGGCCATTTATCAAATTCTACCATTTGTTGTTGAACATCTTTTGGCACATCAATGGAAACCGGGCCCGGTCTACCTGATGTGGCAATACGGAAGGCTTCTGGGATAACGTCTAATAATTCTTCTGCGGATCGAACCAGCCAATTGTGTTTGGTAATCGGCAGCATAACGCCATAGGTATCAGTTTCCTGAAAAGCATCAGTACCGATTAGATTGGTCGTTACTTGTCCGGTAATGGCGATTAGGGGGATAGAATCCAGGTGTGCGTCAGCTACAGCAGTAACCAAATTAGTTGCCCCTGGCCCGGAGCAGGCTAAACAAACACCGGGGACACCCGTTACCCGAGCCATACCTTGCGCAATAAACCCAGCACCTTGTTCATGGCGCGTGAGTACATGTTCTATCGAACTGGTTTGTAGAGCATCATAAATGGGTAGGCTGGCACCACCCGGAATACCAGAAACACGGGTAATACCATGGCGTTCTAGTAATTTAACGATAATTTCTGCCCCTTTATATTGCAAACGGCCAGTTTTTCGGTCCTCGGTATTCATTTTCATTTTTCTCCATTTTCAATCAATTTCATTTATTTAGTCCTTAAGAAGCAGACAAAAAAAAACCCCCTTTGGCTTTCGCCGAAGGGGGTTTTTGTCAATTCGTAATTACAAACCCGCTACGGCGTATGGCCAAAGACGAATACCACGACTCTCACGACTGACACGTCATGCTTAAGAAAACTTAATGGAAGTAGTATGGTTTGCATTTTTTAAGTTAGTTTACTGGGTATTAATATTTTTCATTAGTTGTCATTTTGTATACTAAGCCGCTACGTTAGCACTGCTCTTATATTTTGTCAATTTAATTTTTACATTAAAAAATCGAATAGTCCCCTTTTAACCTAAATTAATCTAGGAAACGCCGTTGACTTGGTAGTAAAAGCTCACCACGAAGTCAACTGATTTTTCTAAGATTAAACCAACCCCATCTCGGAATAAAATAAAGGCGAAAAATAACAACAATATACCTAAGGACCGCATAATATTAATATACACGGGACCCGACAAAAAGGACTTAGACTTTCCGACGACAATGGCTAAAATGACTTTAATTCCCAACATTAATATATAAAAGCTAGTCAAAAATATCAGACTTAAACTTATCCCCTGCTCGGCTGCTTTAACCATAATCGGAGCCCCTACTGTAAACCAAAACAGATAAGGATTGGGGCTTAAAAAGTTGGCCATAATCCCTTTTCTGAAAGATTGTGGTTTGAGACCCTGACTATTAATTTGCATTCCATGACAACGCAGGCTTTTATAACCTAAGCGACTAATATAGATTCCACCACAAAGCGATATAATCCCTAACAACAAGTTTAAATTTGCAATTTCTGAGACCACAAAAAGTGCCAGCAATACAATAGGGAGATCAGTGAAAATTGGAGCAAGAGCGACTTTTATGCCTTCTTTAATGCCATGTTCTAAAGTTTCAGAAATAATTAAGGCCAACAATGGCCCAGGAGCAAAGCCTGCAGACACCCCCATAAGGATCCCTGACATTAAATATGCATTCATTATTTACCGACTTTCCACTTTTGGGCAATACCACGACTGGTTATGCTAATCACTGTTCTTTTTGAGGGAAAGGCAAGAGAGGTAATTCTAGCCAAGGAAGATTGCCAAAAATAGCGTCTAGCCGGACGCCATTTATTCATTATTTTGCCACTTTTCAGATGCCAGACAATAAGTTCTTCACGACTTAAGCCAGTGGCAAGGTATTTTGCCTTGGGTGAAAAAGCGGCCGCAGAAACGGATGCGCGTGGCAATTTAAGTTTCCGATAAAGTTTGCCATTTTTGGTTTTATAGATTTTTATATCGCCGCCCGCATTATTGGTCATAGCATATCGACCATCAGGAGATAATTGTACCCTGACAACTTTGGATTTATGTTTCCAAGTATATTTAAGCTCACCCGATTCTAAATCCCATAGTCGAGCTTTATAGTCATCGGAACCGGAAATGGCATAGCGGCCATCATCAGACAAGGCTATGGTAGTAATCACATCATCATGATAAAAAGCATACTTGATTCCGCCATAAGGCAAATGAAAATACACTATCCGATAGTTGAGATAACCTTCTGCTATATTTGCTGTTGGTGGCTTTTTCTCAGCACTGGCTACCAAGGCAAAATCCCCCTTAGGAGACATGACCACATCTTTTATATCATTTAGAGACCAAAAATTAACCACCTTGTTGGCAGTTTGGGAATAACGGGCAATGGTTTTCTGTTCAGTGGTAACAATAAACTCTTTATCTAAGGAAAAGTCTGACGCAATAATTCCGGCAGCATCAGTATCTTGATGGGCCCAACTGGCTAATTTTTTGTTTTTCTTAAAGTCCAGTCGATGTAAATCAACAAACCCCTTGGAATGAGAAATTAGTACTTGTTGTCCATCTTTAGAAAGCGAAATATCTAGGGCATGTTCGGTAAAATCTGATCGATTTGATGATTTGGACCCCATACAGCCACTTAATAAGCTTAATGTTATTATCAGACTCAGACTAATAATAATCTTGAAGTTCATACAATTTCCTAAATGAGGCAGTAACATCTACCATATCGACCAAGCCTATAATTTCTGTAATATCATGTTTTAGACGATTGGATTGGGCCACATTAATGGATTTGATCATATCCACTGCAGCTTCTATTTCTTGAGTACTCAGTTCCAAACGGTTGGAAAACTGAATTTTTATGCAGGCTCCATCATTATCAAAAACTTCTTGTAAAACATCCAGAATTTCACCTTCATAATTAAATTCCATGCTGGTATAGGAATAAATGGTTTCCATTCCTTGTTTATTGATCCCCTTGTAGAGATATAAAACAAAGGACTGATCTTCCTTATCATTCCCCCGGATGGTACGTCGATATAACTCTTTTAGTCGCTCTTCACTGGTTAACAAACGAAAATTGTACCCACGTATTTTTATAAAAAAATGCTCAGCAAGTGCACAGGCTATTTCAGTTAAACCGATATCTTTAATGTAACGCCTATCATTTTTATCTTTGGTTAGAAAAAGAGGAATACTATTAATATTTTCGGCAATATAGGCTTCCATAATATGACTCATGGTCATATCTACCCTGTCCTGAACACAAATATCTAATTTGGTTTTATTTCGATTGATTAGATTAGTGAAAAAAACGCCGACATCTTTATTATCTTGTTTTTTAATTCTAACCAAGCCTAGCTCACAGCGTTGCTCTCCTTCATCACCCAACATCGCAAGGCGAACGACTTTAAAAGGAATATTGGAAAGATTCACTTCCTTGACTTTATCCGTCAAAGAAGTAAAAGTCACCAGAACCTCCATATTTTTACGAATAAGATTACTGGGTTTAATCAGCATACCAATACCATCACGAGAAAAATCAACCGTATGGCCACTAATAATACTGTCTTTAATGAGTAGGCTAACTTCCATTCGATGAACATAACGAACATTTAAACGTCCTTTTTGCACATCAAATATAATTCTACGTGGTTTACTCGCTTGTTCTAGCTCTACCGAATCAATAACTGTACCAGTATCAAAGATAACTTTTTCATGCCCACGCCAGATATGAATCCTCGATTGTTTATCTTTTAGCTCTGAAAAATACAAAGAAAAATAGGACTCGTTACGTAATACCGATGTAATATCCGTTAACATGACTTGAGCATAATATTGTTCAGCAGTTCGACGGACTTGATTGGCGAGATTTTCTTCTGTATGGATAAGTAAACTAATAATACTACTAATCTTTTGCTCAGTAGGTTCTTTAAATAATTTACAGTTAAGACTAAAAATCCGACCTCGTTTACTAATAACCTTTAAGATTATTTGTGCTAAATCAGATTGATCGGCAAGTTCAAAATCACATATTGAAAACAGCTGATCCTTATCCCAATAACAAAACATTAGGGCCATCTCGTTCCCATAAGCCATTTCAGCCAAATGCTTAACCCGCTCCGGGATCATAAAGGCACGAAAATCAAATAAGAATTGAGACTTTTGGAAAAAGCTTAAAAGTCTTTTATTTTTGGCAGTTTGTATAATTGCATCAACATTGAGCCCTTGTTTATTGCGGGTAATAAACATCGGAATACTGGAGATATTATGCGTATAAACGTGTTCCATAAGCCTAGCCCTGGCGGCCATGGATACATCAGAGGAATCTAATTTGTATTGTACTTTGTATTGACGTATAAATTTACCGATATATTCGCGGGCAAAATCATTTAAATCTCGTTGTATCAGCGCAACATAGGTTTTCTCACCGAGATGCTGTACATCAATAATCTTATATGAGATTTTTTCAAAAAAACGAATATTTTTGCTATCCGTTAGTTTTTTTTGTTCATTGATAAAAAAATCAAAGGTCAAGTCTACATTTCTACCCGGGATTATTAAGGTACGAGGTAAAAAAACTTTTAACCCTCCTACTGAAATATCTTTAGTTTTAACCGCATAGTCTTTGCCTTCATAGTGCATGGTAATAGGCATAACATATAATAAACGCTGATCTTTACGTTTACAAAAATAACCGAGGGGCAAAATATCTGGGGAGTAACACCCTAAAACTTCAGCAGGTTCGACATCATCAGTGATAGCTTCTCTTTTCGTTGCTCCGCCAGTCAGAATTAATTTGGTTCGTTCTTTATTGTCTTTACTGGCCTGACCTAAATAGGTATGTGTACCATTTATTATATCCTCATAGGTCCCCATAGTTAAAACATCATTATTTTCTTCTAAACCACGCGAATAGATTAAAAAAGAGTAATCATCTAGATAAAAGGTAATGCCTTTATATTTAACTGAACGATACGGCCCGGGAGCCTTGTTACGCATATCAATAATTTTAAAACACGGTTTTTGCCGATGAGACACGCCTAATCGGTCTAAAAAGCGAGCCGACTCTGAACCTTTGGTTACTTTTTCAGTAACCAAGTTTTTATCGGCAGATGCAAAATTTTTACCGATAAAATGTTGAATCGTGGGTTTTGCCATCCTTAATTGCCGTGTTTAATTAAATCATAAAATCGAAACCATAAAATGGTTAATACAGACCAGAGTACATCGCCAATAACAGAGGTAATCACCATTGCTATAATATGGTCCGGCATAACACTAAGTATGAGTTGTTGGAACAATATTAGCACGAGAAATATCAGGGTTGTCGTCCCCATAATACGCCAAATTTCATCCCCCGTACTTTGGTAGCTTTCGGTTAAGGCATCAACGGGCGAATTTCGATCTAAAATGACTAAAAATGGTGCCATAATTAACCGTGAGAAGATCCATACACCTGGAAAAATAAATAACAAAAAACCGATACCAGCCAACACACCATATACAATTAAAGTGGCTAGCAAGGGCAACCAACGATAAATTCCATAAATTAAACAACTACTTAATGAAACTGAGCGATTGCTAGATATATTGTATAATAAATAAGTAAAACCACCTAGATATAGTGGGTTTAATAAAAAGTGGCTGACAACCATCAATTTTAAATGCTGGTTCTGATCGTCCCCCGAAAAACCATGAGCAATACCAACGGAAATCAGCGTCATGGCAATAGAAACGGGAATAATGTAGGCAATGAGACGAGAAAAGTTTTGCCGATAAAAGAAAAATACGTCTGATAAAATTATATTCATATAAAAACTCTAAATTTTATGTGACAATTTACTCTACAAATTGCCACTCCTTTTTTTATAGCAAATGAATTTCCAAACCTAACTTTTTACATTCTTCACTATGCTGAGCATTACTTATAACCGCAATACTAGCCTTTTCAGGCACAAAATATTTTTGGGCCACTCGAATTAAGTCTTCTATAGTCACCCCTAAAACCCGACTTCTGAATAGTTCACGTTGCTCCGGTGTGCGACCAAATAGATTGTTCTGAAACGATAATTTAGCATCACCAGCTGGAGAACTGGGTTTATCTAAAGAACTGACAACCCCTAAAATGGCTTCTTCTAATTCTTGGTACTCATGTTTGGTTTCTAACAACCATTGTATCGACTGATCAAAATCGTTCAAGGTTTCACCAAGACGAGGATCTCGATAAGAGTAAAACTTAAAACAAGCATTTATATTATCTTGAGTTGCCCCACCTCCATAAGCTCCACCCTGTTCTCGGATGGAGCGATGCAAAAATCCATTTTTTAAAAAACCTCCCAATACGGTCAGGGCAGCAGAGTCCGAATCTTCTACTGTAACGGTAGGATAAGCCTTGGAACAAAAATTAACCTGGGTACTGGTTTGCCAAAACTGTTTAACCTGGGTCCGATTTTCAGCCAAAGATAATTGTGTACTTTGACTTTTACGCATATTGGTATTTTTCCATAAAGCCAATAGTTCATCTGTTTGAGATTTTAAGATTTGTTCTTCAGAAACCAGTAAGTATTGTCTTGGTGCATTTAATAGCAATTGATGTATCGTTTTAAATTGTTCACATAAGTTATCTAATGCTTCTGATTCTTCTAAAGAACTATCTAATTGTTTGACTTTATTTATTCCTGCCAAACCACGTTGATTATGGTTTAACCAAGCGACTGGACTCATACCGCTGCTAGCGGCTAACATGGCAAGTTGATGACCATTACCCGTGATACTTTGTTCTTTTCGCGCTCTTATTTGAGCAATTAATTCTCTTACTCTATCTACTTCGTCAAATCTGACTTTTTCTAAAGTCATTTTTATTAATTCAGCTAATTGAGCATTGTTTCGATTTAAAGCTTTACCTGACAGAACAAAGAAACCTTTGACCTTTTGTTCATTATTAATATCACCACGCAAGCTGGTAAAAGCATTGATGCCACCACTAATGCTAGAATGCCAAAGTTGAGTTTGAATATAATCTTTATCATTACACCCGACTTCCGTCATACATTGACAAAAAATAGGTAGTAGTAATTGTAGTTCTTCATCCATATCGGGTATATCAATGATTATTTGTTGATATACCAAACCATTAGTACCCTGTGCATAAGTCGTCAGTTGAAAATCATCGCTGAGGATTTGCTCAGAATCAGGACAATGCAATTGTTTGGGAACATCTTCAATGCCCACCTTGGGTAAAATGGATTCATCATCCTGTTGGTTCTGGCGCTGTTCAAGATCTTTCGAAATTTGAATAATGTCCTGTTTTTGCTGCTCACTGAGTTGAGCTTTTATTTGAGCTAAACGATTTTTTTCCGCTGCTTCCTGGCGCTGAGAAAGCTGGGTGTCGGGCTTCATGGTTAAACGAACCCGGTGAGGATTGTCCAATAAGAGTTCTTGAACCAGTTGTTGGATAAAATCATCTTGTTTAATCTCTTCACGTAAATTATCCAATACTCTGTCGATATCCATAACCGATACAACATCTCCGCGATGTATCGCTGTTGATAAGCCAGATAAAATCAGTTGTAAACCATAGGGATAGTGATCGCCACCAATCTCTCGTTGGCTTAACTCCAACTGGTGTAATACCGCTTCTAGAAGCTGTTTATCCACCCCCTTTTCTGCCACTTCCTTTAAAACGCCAAAAATTAATTCTTCAAAAGCCTGAGCATTATTAGGATCGCAACCTTCCAGACCACAAAGAAAACTCATTTCTTTATTGCTATCTTCCAAGCCACATAGTGGTGATGGCGCACTACCTAAAGTACTCACTTCTAATGCTTGCATCAGAGGAGAAGCCGAACTATCCAAAAGGACATTCGCTAATAGTTGAGCTTTTAATTGTTGTTCTAAATCCACACTTGAGCCTAATAACCAGCCCATTACAAAATGGCTTTTATCTCCCACCAACTCTTGTTCATCCATAGCATAAGATTCTTCCACCGCAATCGGTGCATAGAAACGCTTCTCATTATTCACTTCTATGGTTCGTTCTAAAGCATCGAATCGTGAAAGTACTTGTTTTTCAAATTTTTCTTGATGGACAATGGCCGGAATATTGCCAAAAGTCATAAAGACAGCATTGCTGGGATGATAATGAACTTTATAAAATGCTTTTAATTGTTCATAACTCAAATCAGGAATATCCGAGGGTTCTCCACCACTATTAAAATGATAAGTTGAACTGGGAAATAGGTATTTAGTCATAGTCTGCCAAACAGTGCTTACGGCTGATGACATAGCCCCTTTCATTTCATTAAACACCACACCTTTAAAAAGTAACTCTGAATCAGGATTATCAGCTTCAGAAAATTCAAGTCGATGCCCTTCTTGTTTAAAATCCAATTCGTGCAAGCGTGAGAAGAATACTGCATCTAAATATACATCAAGTAAATTATTAAAATCTTTTTGGTTTTGACTGGCAAATGGATAAGCTGTCCAATCACTACTGGTAAAAGCATTCATAAAGGTATTTAATGATCGCCTTATCATCATAAAAAAAGGATCGCGAACAGGAAACTTTTCACTACCACATAATGCAGTATGCTCCAATATATGTGCTACTCCGGTTGAATCAGTTGGTACCGTACGCAATGCAACCAAAAATACGTTTTCATCATTATCAGCGTCCAGATGGTAATGCATAGCCCCTGTATTTTTGTGTTGATAGATCTCAACATTTAGATTCAATGAGTCAATTTTTTCACTTTTTAGCCAAGTAAATGCTTGATGGATATCCTGTGGTGGGTTGCTAACTGCTTGCATGAGTTCCCTCTATATAATTTGGATTTGCTATGAGTGGTTTACTTAATTTTTAACACATCGCTTTTTCAACACCTAAGCTATATGTAGCCAGATGCATTGAGTATTAAGTGGGTTTAATACTAGTATAGTTCAACCTAAATTAATCCTAAAAAACGCTGTTGCCATCTACTGCGGCCCCCTTAAGCACTAAATCTTAAGGATTTTCTAGAACATTTTGACTTCACCAGTAGGGTGACTACAAGAAAAGCCAAAATAACCTATAAAATCCTTAATCTTCAGCACTTAAGTGAACCTCGCTACGAAGTCAACTGCGTTTTTTAGGTTAATCAGTTAAACCTAGAACCTAGAAAAATCAGTTCCTGCCGGTTTCAATTTCCTTAGGCCTTAACCGTGTAGGGATGACTTTTCTACTGGCAAAAAAAAGCCGTGACTAGCACGGCTTAGTATTACTTATGCAGTTATTATAGCGAATTTTTTATTCCGCTTCTACAATAACCTTAACAGATGCGTTAACATCTGTGTGTAAATGCAATTGTAACTCGTATTCACCTAATTCACGAATCGCTCCTTCAGGCATACGGACTTCGCGTTTAGCAACTTCATTACCGGCAGCAGTTAGGGCATCAGCAACATCCTGATTATTAACCGAACCAAACATACGGCCTTCATCACCAGCTTTACGAACAATAACCACTTCTTTGCCATTCAATTGATCGGCACGAGCTTGGGCAGATGCCATTGATTCGGCTGCAGCTTTTTCTAATTCAGCGCGGCGTGATTCAAACATTTCCACATTAGCCTTAGTCGCTGGCAAAGCCTTACCTTGGGGAATTAGATAGTTACGTCCAAAACCCGCTTTAACTTTAACTTGATCGCCTAATACACCAAGTCGATTTATTTTTTCTAATAAAATAACGTTCATTTAAATAATCTCCTGCTCATCAACGCGAATTAGTCGTGCTGATCAGTATATGGCAACAAAGCTAAAAAGCGTGCACGCTTAACAGCTGTAGATAACTGACGCTGGTATTTAGCGCTAGTACCTGTGATACGGCTAGGAACAATTTTTCCATTTTCCATCACATAGCTTTTAAGGGTATTCAAATCTTTATAATCAATTTCACTAATGCCTTCTACAGTAAAACGGCAATATTTTCTACGACGAAAAAAACGTGACATATTAAAATCCTCTATATTAATTCTATTTTATCTGATTACTCGGCAGCAGCTTGTTCTTCAACTGTTGATTCTTCAGTATCGGCTGGACGAGAATCTTTGTTATCTGCTGAAGAATCTTTACCTTCTTCACCTTCTTTCTTCAAAGGTGAAGCTTCAGTAATAGCATTCTTAGTCTTGATAACCAAATTTCTAATAACTGCATCATTAAAACGAAAACCGTGATTTAATTCGTCCAATGCTGCAGAAGAGCATTCAATGTTCATTAATACATAGTGGGCTTTATGAACCTTATTAATTGGGTATGCCAACTGACGACGTCCCCAATCTTCTAAACGATGGATAGCTCCACCATCACCTTCGATTACACTTCTATAACGTTCAATCATCGCAGGAACTTGTTCACTTTGATCGGGATGAACAAGAAAAACGATCTCATAATGTCTCATAACTTATCCTTTCGGTTAAAAAAACTCGACCAATCAAAACGATTGACCGACATTAATTAGCTTCCTCTCTGTCGCTCTTTATTTACTTTCAACATTGACTATTAAAAGAATCAAACAGCAAGAAGCAAGGAACTTGAAGGGGACGTATTGTATATGAATAGAGACGAGATTCCAAGCATTAATTTAGGTTGAACACTATTTCTCAGCGAGGGCGAAATTAAGATAGATTAGAAGGTTATTCGGTTTCGTCCATGATATCCAAAATATCATGGAGTTCTTGGTTAATTGTTTTGAGGTTTTCGTTTTCAGTAGACCCATTGTGTTTATTCTTTTCGAGAAAATCTTTTACTGAAATCGTACTATCGATGGCGTAAGTGACTTTACCATTGGCTTGCTTAAATTTTCGAATCTGTGCATCCTCCATTTGCTCTGCAACTTGCCGTAATTCTTCTTTACTACCTGAGATCCGAATTTTTAACATATTATTGTTTTTGTCTCATCGCTTCAAACAATATGACGCCTGTTGCTACTGAGACATTTAAACTCTCGACTTGACCCAACATTGGAATATTAACCAGCAAGTCACAGTTCTCACGGGTTAAACGCCGCATTCCTTTTCCTTCGGCTCCCATTACAATTGCTATAGGACCTTTTAAATCTGCCTTATAGATTGACTCACTACTTTCTCCCGCAGTGCCAATCACCCATATATTATAGCTTTTAAGTAATTTTAGGGTACGGGCTAAGTTGGTTACTTGGATTAATGGCACACTTTGATCGGCTCCACAAGCAACTTTCCTAACCACGGGTGTTAAAGACACGGCCCGGTCTTTTGGGATAATCACCGCATCGACACCAGCAGCATCGGCAGTCCTTAAGCAAGCTCCTAAATTATGTGGATCTTGCACACCATCGAGGACTAATAGTAATGGTGTATTATTAATATTTTGTAATAGTTCATCCAAAAAAGATTCATTTTTTACTGCCCCCAGTTCATTTTCATCAGACTGAGTTTGCAATACCACGCCTTGGTGCTTTAATTGCCCTTTATCAGCATCCCCCGCAAGCGAATCCAGCTGGCTTTTATTAGTAGGTTTCAGCAGCACCCCTTTTTGCTGGGCTAATTTAACCAGCTGTTTTATGCGCGCATCATGCCGGGTCTTATCTAACCACAAAATGCTTTGTTGAGCAGATAACTCTTGCTGTTCGAAGGCATTTAATGCGGCTTTGACCGCATGAAGCCCTAATATTTTTTGCTGCTTAACCATGGCTATATTTACCAAAAACTATTTTCAAACCCGTCTGCTAAAACTGCTTTTACGTGCCCGTCGACGGGAAGCTTTCTTTTTTTGCTTCGTCTTATTGGGTTCAACTTTTTTTTGTTCCGACTGAGTGGTATTAGCAGTGGATTTTTTATTAGCGCCTCGTTGCTGCCCCGATGATTGATTCCGATTCGGAGGACGTTTCTTTTCTTTACGTTCATCATAAATCAAAAAGTCTATTTTTCGTTCATCCAAACTAACACCCGCCACTTTAATCTTAATACTATCGGCTAATTTATAGATAGTACCATTGCGTTCACCACGCAGTTGTTGCTGCGACTTGTCATAAATATAGTAGTCATTGCGCAATGAAGTAACATGGATTAAACCTTCCACGTGGATATTGTCCAGTTCGACAAATAAACCAAATCCAGTAACGGTGGTAATTCTGCCGTTAAAAACCATACCTACTTTGTCCAGCATATATTCGCACTTCAGCCAATCCATGGCATCGCGAGTCGCTTCATCGGCACGCCGTTCGACAATAGAACAATGTTCACCAAGCTCATGCATTCGAGCTTCAACGGGTTGTAATCTTTTTGGTTTTTTATTGTTTAATGTGAACTTAATTGCTCGATGGACTAAGAGATCCGGGTAACGACGGATCGGCGAAGTGAAGTGAGCATAAGCTTCATAGGCTAAACCAAAATGCCCCTTATTATTTGCCTCATACATGGCTTGAGATAAGCTTCTTAACATTAAGGTTTGTAACATCTCAGCATCAGGACGTTCTTTAATTTGAATTAATAAATTAGCATAGTCTTTAGCACTCGGCTCATCCGCACCCTCAAGATGCAAACCTAATAAACTAAGCATTTCGCGCAGGTTAGTGAGTTTTTCCTCAGTTGGCCCTTCGTGGTTTCGATAAAGTGCCGGAACTTCATTTTTTAATAAGTAATCAGCAGCACATACGTTAGCAGCCAACATACATTCTTCAATGATCCGGTGGGCATCATTCCGGTAGACAGGAACTATTTTGTCGATTTTTTTATTGTCACCAAATACAACCTTAGTTTCAGTTGTCTCAAAATCAATTGCACCACGTTCGCTACGACGCGCCAGTAAATTTTGATAGAGTTGATACAATTCATGCAGGTGAGGTAAAATTTCCGCATATTGCGCGCATAACTCAGCGTCCCCTTCTATGATCATATCAGCTACCTGGCTATAGGTCAGGCGTGCAGCAGAACACATAACCGCTTCTTTAAACTGGTAGGATTGGATTTCTCCTGTATCAGAAAAATCAATTTCACAGGCTAAACAAAGGCGATCCTCCTGCGGATTTAAGGAACATAGGCCATTGGATAGGATTTCCGGTAACATAGGAATAACACGCCCAGGAAAATAGACCGACGTACCACGTCGCATCGCTTCGGCATCCAGTCCAGTTTCTGGTTGAACATAAAATGATACATCTGCAATAGCAACGGTCAATCGCCAACCATTCTTTATTCGTTGACAATATACCGCATCATCAAAGTCTCTAGCGTCTTCTCCATCAATGGTAACTAATGGAACATTCCTATAGTCAGTACGTTTTTTCTTATCTTTGTCTTTTACATAAGGTTCCAAATCCTCAATTTCAGCCTCAACCATAATCGGCCATTCATGAGGAATATCGTGGATCCGCATTGATACATCTATTTCTTGTCCAGGTTCAATATGCGAACCTAAAATTTGTACGATTCGGCCTTGAGCGGGCTTGAAGCGAGTCGGATATTGGGTAATTTCAACCACAACGACCTGACCTTCTTTTGCACCATAAGCATACTCATCAGCCACAACAATGTCATGATTAACCTTTTTATGATCAGCCATTACCACGGATTGATCATTCACATTGGTAAATAAGCCAGTGATCTTACTGGTATTATGATCAATAATTTTGACGACAACACCTTCTCGACGACCTCGTTTATCCACCTTGGTGACCCTGACAGCAACCCTATCTTCATGAAAGACTTGATGCATTTCCCGTTGTCCGATAAATACGTCTTCACCACCATCTTCAGCCAATACAAATCCATAACCATCGGGATGCGCACTAACTAGACCTTCTACTAAAGCAAAAGAATCAACTAAATGGTAAAAGCCTTTAATCCAAATTAACTGACCATCACGTTCCATTGCCTTTAAACGTCGCCGGATCCCTTCTTGTTGCTGGGCATCTTCGATTTCAAACAATTGAATAATTTGTTGCAAGTTTTGCGGTGAATCTTGTTCGTTAATTACATCTAAAATAAATTCACGACTGGGAATGGGATTGTCGTAATTTTCGGCTTCGCGGTTAGCATATGGATCTTGATTATATTTTGCTTTTGTCATGATTATTTGAGTTTGTTTGAACATTCAGTCATAAAATCAGTGAAAACCTGCATTTATGACTGTGGAGGGAATAAAACAACTATTGGATAGGAAGGTTTATTAGATTTAAATTTAACAAACCCTCCAATAATTAAATTAAGCAGTAAACGGATCTCTTAATACGATAGTTTCGACTCGATCCGGACCAGTAGAAATAATATCAATAGGTGTTTTGGTTAATTCTTCTATACGTTTTAAATAAGCCTTGGCATTTTCTGGAAGATTATCATAATCCTTAACACCAACTGTTGATTCTGACCAACCAGGAACTTCTTCATATACCGGCGTACATTTTTCGTATGCATCAGCACCGATTGGTGGTGAACTAATTGTTTCACCATCTATTTCATAGGCAGTACAAATCTTAATGGTTTCTAAACCATCTAATACGTCAAGCTTAGTGATACACATACCACTGACACTATTATTTTGATTGGAACGATTTAACGATACAATATCTAACCAACCACAACGACGAGAACGCCCCGTAGTAGCCCCAAATTCATGGCCGCGCTCACCTAAACGCTGTCCGACATCATCAAACAACTCCGTTGGGAAAGGACCGGAACCGACACGAGTAGTATAGGCTTTAGTAATTCCTAAAATATAGTCAATAAACATTGGACCAACGCCAGAACCCGTTGCAGCTCCACCAGCAGTCGTGTTTGAAGAAGTCACATAGGGATAAGTACCATGGTCGATGTCTAACAAAGCTCCTTGAGCACCTTCGAACAAGACATTATCACCCTTCTCACGGTATTCATGTAACATACCAGTCACATCGGTCACCATAGGTGCAATTTCATCAGCTAGACTGAGACTATTTTTTAAAGTCTCATCGTAATCCACCGCTTCGGCTTTATAATAGTTGACTAAAGCAAAATTGTGATATTCCATCACTTCTTTTAAGCGTTCAGCAAAAACTTCTTTGTTTAATAGGTCACCAACTCTTAAGCCTCGACGTGAAACTTTATCTTCATAAGCTGGACCGATACCACGACCAGTTGTTCCAATGGCTTTATTACCACGCGCAATTTCACGAGCCTGATCAAGAGCCACGTGATAAGGCATAATTAATGGGGTCGCTTCACTGATACGTAGCTTTTCTTTAGCATTAATACCTTGTTCTCTAAGTTCTTGGATTTCTTTCACCAATGCTTCTGGGGAAAGAACTACACCATTACCGATGAGACATATAACATTGTCACGTAAAATACCCGATGGAATCAGGTGTAATACTGTAGTTTTACCATCAATGACTAAAGTGTGTCCGGCATTATGTCCACCTTGAAAACGCGCAACTGCAGAGACTTTATCGGTCAATAAATCAACAACCTTGCCTTTTCCTTCGTCGCCCCATTGTGAACCGATAATGACAACATTTCTACCCATTTGTTTAGTTCCTCAATTAATTAAAATCTTTGGTGTTTTATTTATCCGTTGCTTTGAACAGATTATATAAATTCCAATTATTATATTTCAACAACAATCCAACCATCGGCCTGTTTATCGAGTTTACGGTTACAGCCCATTTGCTTTAAATCAATGCTTTGTCCTGCCAATTCACGCACTACACGCTCACCTTGGTTGCGCAACTCAGCTATTTTATCATCCAATAAACTATCATCTTGGCTATTGTCGAGGGATAATAAGGGAGCAAATATCGCCTGACTATTTAATTGTTTTTCAACTTCCTGATTAACTCTGGATAAACTAACCAAATGCGCGAGATCGGTACTAAATCCTGTAGCCGCTCTAGAGCGCCCAAACAAGCCTCCAACTCCATCATAACGACCACCATGAGCAATCGCTTGACCATGGCCAGGCATATAGGCAGAAAAGACGACTCCAGTATGATAGTTATAACCGCGAAGTTCTGCCAGATCAAAAAACAAATTAACTGTAGGATGACTCGCTTGTATTTGCGCAGCTATATTCTCAAGGTCGGTTAATGCTGTCAACACATCTTCACCTTGAAGAGATGTTCTAGCCTGACGAAGAATATCAACTTCACCATGAAGTTCGACCAGGGCCAAAAAATTATTTTTGTCACTTTCAGTCAACTTTAAATGATTAAGCTGAGAAGACATTTCTGTGACGGCTTTACGTTGGATAGCATCAAAAAGTTGTTCTTCGTCCGATGGGGCTAACTGGGCAGTTTTGGCTATAGATTTAAAGATTGCTACATGGCCCAAATCAAGGGTCACGTTTTCAATACCAACTGCACTAAGCGTTTTCAGCATTAATTGGATAATTTCAACATCGCTTTCAAAGCTTGCATGTCCGTATATTTCAGCACCAGCTTGAATCGGACTACGAGATTGAGAAAAACTATCTAAGCGAGTATTTAAGACTTCACCGATATAACAAAAACGGGTGGGATGATCATCTTTTATATGATGGGCATCAATGCGTGCTACTTGAGGAGTCATATCGGCCCGAATCCCAAGTTGCCGGCCTGACATCTGATCAGTCAGAGTAAAGGTCATTAATTCTAAATCATGTCCCGTTCCGGTTAGTAAGGAATCGAGAAAATCGACTAATGGGGGCGCCACTAGGTCATATCCCCAGGTATAATACAGATCTAATAAAGTTCGACGATTGTATTCTATAGCTAAGGCTTCAGGAGACAGAATTTCACGGATTCCCTCTGGTAACAGCCAACGATCTTTTTTTAACATATAAAGGTTCTTAATTCTTAATTAAATAAACCAGAGCTGCGCCAAGTACCATACTTGAAAGGCCCATTACCCTGAGTTTTTTGTCATCCATTCCAGAAATTGAGCTCATCACTTGACGAAACATAGTCGGGTTTAGTGCTGGTAATAGACCTTCCCAAACTAAAACAAGTGCAGCAGCAACGAACAAATCTTGCCAATTCATAAATTCTCAATCAAATTTTTAAATGCCAGTGTTTTAAATAACTATTCAGATTTAATCTTTATAAAAGCTTAAATTGCTTTTCCCAAATAGTTTCACGATTATTAACAATCGACATTACAGCCCCCCCCAAAAAAAAGGGGTTTTGTGCTTCAACACACAAAACCCGCATTTTAACCTATTTTATCCAATAATGTTATGGTTTTTGGATTAATTATTCACCCCATCAGATTTTTTGAAATAATTAAAAAAGTCCGATCCAGGTTCTAGAACCATCATATCTGAAGAACTACCGAAAGATTCTTTATAGGCATTCAAACTACGATAAAAAGTAAAGAACTCTTTATTTTGATTATAGGCTTGGGCATATATATCAGCCGATTTAGCATCACCCTGACCACGAATTTCTTCTGATTTTTTAAACGCTTCAGCAACTAAAACAGTTCGTTGTTTTTCTGCATCGGCTCGAATAATTGTTGCTTGTTCTCGACCGCGCGAACGAAAATCCTTAGCAATACGCTGACGTTCTGTTTCCATCCGTTGGAAAACCGAATCACTAACCTTAGGTGGTAAATCGATTCGTTTAATCCGCACATCAACGATCTCGATACCAAAGTTTTTCACCTCTTTATTGGCAATAACATTGATATTATCCATAATTTCATTTCTTTCACCAGAAATCACTTCTTTAATGGTACGTTTAGCAAACTGAGCTAACAAGCCCTCTGATACAATCGTTGAAATTCTATCTTCGGCATTGCCAACATTTCCACGCATCGATGTATAGTAATCTTTTACATTGGAAATTCGCCATTCAATAAACGAATCAACAATTACATTTTTCTTTTCCTTAGTCAGATAACGTTTAGGACGAGCATCAAAAATCTGAATACGTGCATCAAACTTCATCACATTATTGATAAAGGGAATCATAGCATGTAAGCCGGGTTCATAATCAAATTTTACGATTTTACCCCATTTAAATAAGATAGCTTTTTCTGTTTCATTAACTGTAAACAGAGAGGCTGATGCGATGGTAAAAATAACAAAGGCAAATATTGCAATAATAATTTTCATTAACGTCTCTCCCTCGCTGAGTCTCTATTACGAGAGCGGTTGGAATAGTTTTCCCCTTTGGTATAAGTCTTTGACGAAGAGGTTTCAGGGACGGAGTCTGGTAAAACGGTTTCACTGCGACTAATCGCCCTAGGTGTCCGTTCTGAATCTGATATCATTTTATCCAGAGGTAAATACATTAGATTATTACTACTTTTGCTATCAATAAGTATCTTATTACTATTGGCAAAAACTGATTCCATTGCGTCAATATATAGTCTATCTCGAGTCACTTCAGGCGCTTTTTCATACTCTTTTAAGACACTTAAGAAACGACTAGCATCACCTTCAGCTTCAGAAATAACTCTAGCCTGATAAGCTTCAGCTTGTGCGATTTGCTTGGCCGCTTGTCCACGAGCCTGAGGTAAGATTTGATTTTGATAGGCTTCAGCTTCATTAACAAAGCGTTGTTTGTCTTCACGTGCTTTTACCGCATCATCAAAGGCATCTTGAACTTGTTCAGGTGGTTGAGCATCTTGCATGACAAAGTTAGTAATTATCAAACCTGACTTATAACGATCAAGGATAGACTGTGCTAGCTTATGAACTTTCTGGGCTATTTCAGCACGTCCACCGGTAATAATATGATCCATTTTATTTTTACCAATAACTTCACGAATAGCACTTTCTGTTACCTGACGAAGAACAGTGGCAGGATCTTTTACATTAAAGAGAAAGTGTTCAGGACTCTGGATCCGAAATTGAATAGTCATTTTAATATCAACGATGTTTTCATCTTCGGTCAACATTAAAGCTTCTGTTTCGCGTTCTCCAAGAGTTAAACTTTGAATCGCGGAGACATCAACAGTATAGTACTTTTGAACCAAAGGTAAATGCCATTGCAGACCTGCTTCAGTGGTTCTATGGTAAGCACCAAACTGTAAAACAACTGCTTGTTTACCTTGATCAACAGTGAAAATTCCCGAGAAGACCCAAACCATTAGGGCCACAACAGCAATTGCAATTAAACCCAGTTTATTGAACTTATTACTACCAAAATTGTGTACATTTCCACCACCAGAATTGCCTCCACCTTTTTTGCCACCAAAGATTTTGCCAAATTTATCATTCATGTTCTTGATAATTTCATCAAGATCCGGCGGTCCTTGTTCGTCATTACGTTTGCCCCAAGGATCTTTATCCTTGCCACCTCCCGGTTCGTTCCAGGCCATTTGAGTCTCCATTTATTAAATTGGGTCAATTATAGTTAATTTCATCGGTAAATTAAACTATATCTATTGATTAAAACATTTTTTTAAAAAATAACTTAAGTTATTAATTTATCTTGAAATCCTTCTATTCTACAAAAATCTTGATATAGTTCATCACTACATTCAAAATCAATTAATAAATCACCACTCTCGGTATATTGTTCTTCTAAAACAATCGTTTGTTCAAATAATTTCGACCTAAGTTTACCCTCATTTGGCATAAGGGATAATCGTTTTCGAACAATTTCAGTTCTAAAAAATTCTTCAATTGTCTGAAGTAGTAATTCTAGACCTTTTCCCTCTAATGCAGAAATCCAGACTCGAATCACTTTATTATGCTCGTCTCTGTCAATACGAGGAAACGTCCCCAAACTATCGATTTTATTGTAGACCAGTATTTGAGGAACAGTTTCAGCGCCAACCATATTAATAACTTGTTCTACCTGTTGAATATGATCAGCGAGTTCTTCTGCGCCAGCATCTACAACATGTAACAACAAGTCAGCTTCTTTAGTTTCTTGTAAGGTGGCATTAAAGGCATCAATTAAATCATGAGGGAGATGCCGGATAAAACCAACTGTATCGGCTAATACAATAGCTTGTTTATTGTCCAATTCAATCCGTCTTAAGGTAGGATCTAATGTGGCAAACAATTGATTTTCTGCATAAACGGAAGCAGATGATAACCGATTAAATAAAGTCGATTTTCCGGCATTAGTGTATCCAATCAAGGACACAGTAGGAAGCTCAGCACGTTTGCGAGAACGTCTACTTTGTTCACGTTGACGACGAACTTTGATTAAGCGTTTTTTGATTTGTTTAATTCGATCGGCTAATAAACGACGGTCCGACTCTAACTGGGTTTCCCCAGGTCCGCGGAGACCAATACCACCTTTTTGACGCTCTAAGTGGGTCCATCCACGAATAAGGCGGGTAGCCATATGGCTCAATTGTGCTAATTCTACCTGCAATTTACCTTCGTAGGAACGCGCTCTTTGGGCGAATATATCCAGTATGACACCAGTACGATCCAATACTCGACATTTGACTAAATGCTCTAAATTTCTTTCCTGGGCGGGTGATAAGGCATGATTGACCAACACAACATTGGCTTCATTTTCTTGAACGGCAAGGCGAATCTCTTCTGCCTTTCCAGTTCCTAAAAAATATTTAGCTTCAGGTTTCTGGCGCGATCCAGTTATGGTAGCAACAGATTGTGCTCCTGCCGATCGAACAAGATCATAGAACTCCTCCAACTCCTCATTTTTACTTTCTTGAGAAAAGTTAATATGAACAATTACAGCGACATCACCTTTTTCCTGACGTTCAAATAGTGACATCTAGTTAACACATACGTTTGGAGGTAATTCTAATACACTCATTAATTAAATACTTTTAGTAGTTTCTTAGATAAATTTCTGGCAAATAAATTAATTATTTCCAGCAGAATTCATATCTTCACTAGTCAAGCGGATAGGTTTAGAAGGAACCACCGTTGAAATAGCGTGTTTATATACCATTTGACTCACGGTATTTTTTAATAAAATAACAAATTGGTCAAATGACTCAACTTGTCCTTGTAACTTTATCCCATTGACCAGATAAATTGAAACTGGTACTTTTTCTCTTCGTAATATATTCAGATAGGGATCTTGCAGTGCTTGACCTTTACTCATCAATAACTCTCCTGATTATTATTGTAGTTTTTCCCTCGCGCTTCTAATGTATAGTCGCCTTATCGAGATTTCAAGATTAATATAAAAATCTGCAAAACATATTTTAACTTTTTTTGCTCTGCAAGATTTTTTTGCTATAAATCCAATCAAATTTCCAGGTCAAACAGTGGTTTGGCTGTAATCGATTCAAATTATGAAAACATGTAATTATTCAGATGTTTACTCTATCATAGTTTGTAAAAAATTTTCTGCAAGTATATTTACTTGTGGATCTTCAGAATTTATCCATAAAGCATCATTTTCTCTTCTAAGCCAGGTCATTTGCCTTTTCGCAAATTGACGCGTTATAGTAATTCCATTTTCTATCATTTCGTCGTAAGTAACTTTGTTTTCTAAATATTCCCAAACCTGCCTATATCCTACAGACCGTATAGAAGGTAAATCTAATGACAAATCTCCCCTATCATACAGTGCTTTAACCTCATCGACAAAACCACTTTTTATCATTTGTTTAAAACGAATAGCAATACGTTCCCGCAAAAGGTCACGAGTACTCGGTGCAATTATAATTTTTTTATGTGGATAACCTAATGCCTCCTGTTTCGATTCCAGCTGTAGTTGCGATAAAGGTTTTCCAGTCAGTTCATAAACCTCAATCGCTCTTTGTATACGCTGAGGATCGTTCGGATGAATTTTCCCGGCTGATTGAGGATCAATTTCTTGCAATTGCTGATGTAGAAAATGACTACCATGTTCTGTAATAAGTGTGTCTAATCTTGCTCGGATGGATTGATCTGCCGATGGTAACTCAGATAAACCGTATAATAATGCCCGATGGTAAAGCATGGTACCGCCGACCAATAAAGGAATTTTATTATTATGATGGATTGATTTGATATGTGCTAAGGCATTTTCACGAAACTCAGCCACTGAATAACTATCCAAAGGATCTAAAAAATCAATAAGGCGATGAGGTGCTATTGCCAATTCTTCTGCATTTGGTTTTGCCGTACCAATATTCATATCTTTATAGATGAGGGCCGAGTCAACACTAATGATTTCAAATGGATAATGTTTGACTAAATGGATAGCCAGATCTGTTTTACCAGAAGCGGTTGGCCCCATTATAAAAACCACGGGATTGGATTGGTCCTTATTTAAGGTGTTGATATTAATTTCTCCAAATCAGAGCTGGCTAAGCGTTTATAAGCATGTCTAAATGTCGACTGCTCCCGGTATTCATGCAGATAATTTAAAATGAGTAACTTTTTATCCTGGGTTAAATTATCAACATCAGCAACGGGAGTACTTAACAGAGAGGAAAAGCCTTGAAATTCTGATTCACACGAGTGCTGCGATAAAAACTCAACTAGGTTAGCAAACATCGCATGTAAATCCACTCTAAATGGTAATTTTGCTATTTGTCGCAACATAATACTTTCTGGACCAGATAAAGTAAATTCGATCCCATATTCCCTTAGTTGTTCTTGATAGCACTGCAGAGTATCAAGAGCATTAGCCTTTATAATCATATTTTCTGGAATTAACAAACGCTGTGTGGCTAGATTCTGTTGTCCCTGAACAGCGTGGGCCAAAGTTAGTTCATTAATTGCCGATAAACAACTGTCTAAATCTATTAGCCAAAGTTCGGCATTCATTTCAGCCACGAAAAAACGGGAGTTTATTATGGCTAAAGGCTGAGCCCCGAGTAATTCCTTGCGAACACTCTCTTTTTCTTTATGGCTGGATTCAAAATGATTGGAATCAACACAGGCTTCTGGTTTCGAAAAGGACGATTCTCGAGACAACCAATTTTGAGAAAAATTTTCTTGAGAATGCGCTTGACTATTTAGCCTTTCTCCTAAATTCTTTGGTTGATACGACGGTTTTGGAGAATTTTGACCATTATTGTTAGCATAGAGTCTCTCCAAACCACTAAGATTCTCTTGAATTTGCTTTGGATGAGGAGCCTCAGTTTTATAACTATTGTTATAACTATCGCCAAGATGATCATTCGAAATTGAGATATCTTCGCTTTTATCAGCTGAAAACGGGGTAGCGAATGCTTGATTTAATGCACTCACAATAAAATCATGGATCATGCGAGAATGACGAAAACGTACCTCGTGTTTGGTTGGGTGAACATTCACATCGACCTGACAAGGATCAATATCCAAATATAAAACATAGGCCGCATATTTATCACTGGGAATTAAGTCTTGAAATACTTGTCGTATGGCATGATTTAATAACTTATCTCGAACAAAACGCCCATTCACATAAAAATATTGCTGGTTAGCCTGATGTCTTAAATAGTTAGGATTTGCAACCCAGCCCCATAAATGAATGATTCCCAAATCAATCAATTCTTGGCTATTAAAATCAATGGAAATTGCGGCTTGACAAAATTCAGCCCCAAATAACTTTTGTAATCTTTGCAGTTTACCTTGCTGATTTTTAATGGCAGGCAATTTTTTGATGAGCTTTTTATTGTGAGTCAATTGAAAAGAGACTTCAAAAAAGCTCATGGCAATACGTTTAAATACATCTTCAATATAACGGAATTCTGTTTTTTCAGAGCGTAGAAATTTACGTCTAGCAGGTGTATTAAAAAAGAGATCTCTAACCTCTAACATGGTACCGTCAGGTAAAGACGATGGAATGAGATCGGCTTTATAATTCGCAAAATCGGTTTCATTGCCGGTATCAATACACCATGCATTGCATTCAGCCTCCCTACTTTTACTATGTAAGGCAAGACGGGATACTGAACTAATACTGGCTAGTGCTTCACCTCTAAAACCTAAACTAGCAATATTTTCTAATTCTGTCAGACTATTCAACTTGCTTGTGGCATGACGGGAAACGGCTAAATGCATATCTTCCTGATTAATTCCTCGACCATTGTCACGAACTCGAATTAGACTCAAACCACCCTGGACTATATCGACACTAATCGAAGTGCTACCGGCGTCTAACGCATTTTCCATCAGTTCTTTCACCACAGAAGCAGGTCGCTCGACAACTTCCCCGGCCGCAATTTGGTTAGCAAGTTGCAAACTCAGGCGATTAATTCGAGGTGAAGAATTTAAAATACTGTCTGACATTCGAGTCAATTAAACCTGTGATGGAAAAAAGAAAATGAATATTAGTGGATTAAATCCAGAAGTGTAAACCAACATATTCCGAATAACGATTAAGATTTTGAACTTGGAATAATAATCCGTTTTCCAATTAAAAGATTATTATTCCGCATATTATTGGCTCTTTTGATAGCCTTAATACTCGTTTTATATTTTTTGGCTAAACGCGAAAGCGTATCACCACGTTTCACAACATGTTTGCGAACCTCGGTACTAGAATTTTTCGTCGCACTGATGGTAATGTCTTGTCCGTATATAGTCCCTGGGATTGGATATCGTTTGAAATAGGCATTAACACCGTTAAATATGGCATTAGCCATTTTTTGTTGATATTTACTGGTACGTAATTTTTTTTCTTCACCATGATTGGAGATAAATCCGGTCTCAACCAAAATTGAAGGTATGTCGGGTGATTTTAATACCACAAATCCAGCTCGTTCAACCTGATTCTTATGCGTTTTACCAATTTTTTTAAGCCCTTTTAAGACTCGATCGGCAACACTGCTGCTACCTTCAATTGTTGCTGTTTGAGACAGATCTAATAACACTTTAGCCAAAAGATCATCTTTATCATCAAGGCTTACCCCTCCAGCTAAATCAGAGCTATTTTCTTTGGCCGCTAACCAGCGCGCTGTTTCACTTGAAGCACCGCGTTTGGATAATATAAAAACGGAGGAGCCTCTCGCTCTGGAATTTCTAAAGGCATCAGCATGAATAGAGATAAATACATCGGCATTCGCTTTCCGGGCTTTTTTAGTCCGATTACGCAAACTCACATAATAATCCCCATTTCGAATCATCACAGCACGCATTCCAGGTTGCTTATTCACCAACTTTTCTAATTTTCTTGCAATAGATAATACGATATTTTTCTCTCGGGTACCTCGCTTACCAATGGCACCGGGATCTTCACCTCCATGCCCGGCATCAATAGCAACAATGAGATCGCGTTTAGCCATGGTGGTGACACTTTTATTATAATTGTTGCTGGTATTTTTTTTTGCGCTTGATTTGACTGAACCGGTTGACTTGCTTGAGTCTGATTGAGATTTATTTTCATCATTAATCGGCACTAAATCAACCACTAGACGATGACTATATCCTTGCCCTGGCTTAAGTAAGAAACTTTTGGGTTTTACCGGATATTTTAAATCAAAAATTAATTGTAGTTCCTGTTTTCCTTTTTTCGCATATCGGACCAGTGATAATGCTCCTTTATTGGCCAGTGAACTTAGAGTCGATACATCAATATCAGCTTTTTCAAGTTCAACGACCACTCGCTCAGGTTTACGTAATTGAAAAATTTTATAGGTGACTGTATTAGTCAATTCTAAAACAACTCGGGTATGCTCAGGAGAATTCCAAGTACGAACCTTGGTAATTTGGACGTTGGCCTGTATTGACTGTTGAATAAACAGTAAAAGAACTATCAATACGATTTTTTTTATCATTACAAATGCCTGGGGGATTACCTATATTTGTTCTAACGCTGGTTTTAATTGGGCATATAAGCTAATGCCTTTTTCACTGATGGGCTGAATTTCGAGTTCTCGAGATTTACCCTGATAACTTATAGTGATTATAACATCGGCAGGAGCCAGTAACCCCTGCCCTTTTTCAGGCCATTCTATCAGATTTATGGCCTCCCCATCCAGATAATCCTGAATCCCCATGTATTCCAATTCTTCCGGATCACATAAGCGGTATAAATCAAAATGAAATACCTCTTGTTGTTTTCCATTCAATTCAAGTCTATATGGCTCAACAATTGTAAAAGTGGGGCTTTTAACTGCTCCCTGACATCCCAAATGGCGCAAAAAGCCTCGTACGAAAGTCGTTTTCCCAGCCCCTAAATCACCTTCCAAGTAAAATATTAAGCCCGATGGTGAATAGCTGGCAACAATAGCAGCCACTTTTTCCATCATTACTTCATCTAAAATAAACAAAATTTAATTCCAGCTTTGCTATAGTGTATAATTTGCGCATTTATAAACCTACCGAAGTAGAGAAACGATTAGTCTCTACTCAACAATCTAGTTTAATTATCCTAAAAAACTCAGTTGACTTCGTAGCGAGGTTCACTGAAGCGCTTGAGATTAAGGATTTTATGGGTTATTTGGGTTTTATTCGTAGTCACCCTACGGGTGAAGCCCAAATGTTCCAGAAAATCCTTAAGATTGAGTGCTTAAGGGAACCGCAGTAGATGGTAACTGAGTTTTTTAGG
>Ga0209692_10001496_pt1 | contig 31253 bp, 34 predicted proteins | sample tdDd472_FD_187129 | JGI IMG/M metagenome (GOLD analysis project Ga0209692, IMG submission 187129) | Marine sediment microbial communities from the Atlantic coast under amendment with organic carbon and nitrate - tdDd47.2 (SPAdes)... | ecosystem: Environmental > Aquatic > Marine > Coastal >...
GGGACTTATGCAAGCCGATTCAGGGCGGATATTTATTCACGATAAGGATGTCACAGGATTCAGGGGAACCGATCTTGAAAAGCTCCGTACACAGTTTGGTGTGTTGTTTCAGGGCTCTGCACTTTTTGATTCGCTGACTGTTTTTGAAAATGTTGCTCTGCCGCTCAGAGAGCGGACCAGACAAACTGAAGAAGAGATTAAAGAACGAGTTGCTGTGACACTGGCTCAATTTGAGCTAACTGGTCATGAGGAGAAATACCCGGCACAGCTAAGTGGTGGGATGAAAAAAAGGGTAGGGCTGGCCCGGGCCATGCAGCTCAAACCTTCGATTATGCTTTTTGACGAACCGACAACTGGTCTGGATCCGGTCATGACTCAGGAAATTTACCATCTTTTTGTTAAGACGAAGGCTAAATTTGGGTTTACTTCTGTCATCGTAAGCCACGACATACCGAAAATTTTTAATCTGGCTGATCAGGTTGTTCTTTTGCAAAATGGGAAGATGGATGTGTTTGGTAGCCCTGAGGAAATTCAGTGGTCTGAAAAGCCGTACATTCAGGAGTTCGTTCAAAAAACGATGGGAGACATTTATCAAAGTCACCTGGTGGAATAATGAAAAAGAATACTTTAGAAATGGTTGTTGGATTATTTATGATCATCGGTTTTGCTGCCTTTGTATACCTTGCTCTGCAGTTAGGCGAGGTGTCGTTTTTAACTAATAGTAAAACATATATTATCGAGGCAGAATTTGACAATGTCGCCGGGGTGAAAAAAGGCGCATCTGTGCAGGTCGCTGGTGTTGTTGTTGGAGAGGTGGCGATGGTTGCATTGTCGGAAGACGAGGTCGCTGTCTTGTCTCTTAAAATTGATAATAGCCTCAAGGTACCCATTGACTCCATTGCATCAGTAAAGTCACAGGGAATAATTGGTGATAAATATATTCAGTTGAGCCTTGGGGGTGACGAAGAGCTTTTTAAACCAGGTGAGTTGTTAAGGGAGACCGAGTCATCACTCGATATTGAGTCTCTTATAAGCAAGTTTGCTTTTGGTAGTGCAAAATAGTGAATTGTGTGAACTGAAATGTTTGACTGTCAGATTGTATAAAAATTCCGTAGCTGTTGAGATAAAAAATGAAAAAAACACTTTTATTCTTCATCGTACTTTGTAGCTTCTCAATTGGAACGATTTGGGCTGAGGAAGTAAGTCCTACCGCTGACCTTAAACCTGTTCTCCATGATATTACTACTGTTTTGTTAGATGAAAGTCTTAAAGGCAAAGAGCATCTTGAGGAGCGAAGAGACAAAATTATGTCGCTTATAAAACGAGGTTTTGATTTCCGGGAGATGTCAAAGCGTGTTCTTGGGAAAAAGTGGCGACAGATTGATGACCAGGAGAAAGATCGTTTTACTTCGCTTATGACGAAGCTATTGGAAAATGTATATATTGGTAAACTTGAAAGTTATTCGGGGCAGCAAATCGAATTCGTTGGAGAAACTGTTAGAGGTGCAAGGGCCCAAGTTACTGTTGTCGTTGAAAATAATGACGTAGAAATTCCAATACATTACATTATGAGGAAAACTGATTCCGGGTGGTTGGTGTACGATATAAATATTGAAGGAGTCAGTTTGGTAAGAAACTATCAGGAGCAATTTAAGTCAATCCTGCGGAAGGACGACTATGAGGGGTTGGTTAAAGTGTTAGAAGATAAAAACCGCACCTTCCTTGAGGAGGCTATGTAAGCTGCCCATGGTTGAATTTAGTGTTGAGTTGCAGGAGTGCTGTTTTAGCTTTCTTGAAAAAGAAGAAGTTGAAACTCTGTTGGCGAACATGAAAAGTGTATCTTTTACTGCTGGCACCAGGGTGTGTCAGAAAGGTGATCCCGCCGACTGTTTGTATTTCCTGCGGAGTGGGCGGGTGGCTGTGCAAAACAAAACTGGTTTTGGGGAGAGGATGCAGGTAGTTGCACTGCTTGACCCTGGAGCACCGATTGGCGAAAGAGGATTGCTTGGAACCCGAACTCGAGGTGCCACCCTTACGGCAGTGAAAGATTCTGAACTGCTGGCCCTATCCCAAATGGAGTTCGATATCCTTGTTGAAGAGGCTCCAGGTTTGGCGGTTAAGTTACTGAAATGGTTGTTGAATAGAGTCTCTTTGCGTCTTGAAAAGAATTCTGAGCGTCTTGCACATGTTCTTTAAAAATTATTATGATTGAGTTACTTTTTGGGTTATCAAATCTTTGTTAGTAATTTAGCAAGGATTTGCTTTCAAACTTCCTGCTGAACTGTTTTTTTCTCGTCTGTTGTGTTTTTTTTCTAGCCAATCTTTGATAAATGGACTATTTTTCCTTTCTTTTATTTTTAGTTCATAATAGATGTTGATTATATTTGTACTCAATGAAATTGCTTTTTGAAGAAATTACTAAGAAAACTCGTAACTATTTGATTGATGATAGTTCTTGGTCCCCTCGTATGAATGAGGGGTTTTCCATGACTGCGTCTGCAAATGTTTCTGTTTCAAAGCGCGATCGCGAAACTGCACTTCTTGAAGGGACGTTAGGTGGGCAACTACTGGGTGCATGCGATAGATGTGGAGATCAGGTTGAAATGGAATTTCATAGCGAGTTTGTATATCTGGTTACAACCAAAGAAGAACCGCTCGCAGATCTGCATGAAATTGAATGCAGTGATGAGGATGCCATCACTCTTTATCTCAAAGAACCAGTCGTAGATGTTGATGAAATCCTGCAGGAACAGGCTTATCTTGCTGTTCCTTTGGGGAATTTATGTAGTAAGGATTGTAAAGGTATCTGTGCCGGATGTGGGGCTGCCTTAAATAGTGAAACTTGTAGCTGCTCTGAGGATATGACTAGTTCTGCTTTCGCTGTTCTTAAAAAACTTACCAACCGTTGAAAAATTATTTAAATGGTATGATTCATACCTAATTGGAGGATAAAATGGCCTTACCCAAAAGAAGACATTCCCATTCCCGTACTCGGAAAAGACGTTCCCACGACTTCCTGACTGCACCCAGTCTTTCAGTTTGCGGAGAGTGTGGTGAACCAAAAGAGCCTCACCGTCTTTGTGGTGGATGCGGCAAGTATAAGGGTAGAACCGTATACTCTCTTGATACTGAAATAGAATAGGAGAGCAGTGTGCATATTGCCCTGGATGCCATGGGTGGAGACAATGGCTCAGAGGAATTGATTGCCGGGGCATTGCTCGCCGTTAGGCAGATGGGTTTCTCTGTCAGTCTGGTAGGTGACGAGGGCCTTTTAAATAAATATCTCGAAACCTTAGCTCCTGATTCAAAAACAGCGAAGCTGGTCAAGATAGTTCATTCATCTCAAGTTATTGATATGAATGAACATCCTGTTGATGCAATTCGAAAGAAAAAAGATGCTTCTATTATGGTCGCTTTTGACCTGGTTCGTCGTGGAGAGGCTGATGCTGCAGTGAGTGCAGGCAACTCAGGTGCGACATTGGCGGCGGCAACTCGCAAGCTTGGTCGATTGTCTGGTATTTCCCGCCCAGGCATTGCATCAATTTTTCCGACCCTTAAGAAGCCTGTGGTGCTGATGGATATAGGTGCTAATGTAGATTGTCGTCCGCAACATTTATTCCAATTTGGAGTGATGGCTTCTGCTTTTTCTCGCATCAATAATGTTGCAAATCCCCGGGTAGGACTGTTGTCCATCGGTGAAGAAACGGGAAAGGGCAATAGTCTGATAAAAGAAACATATCCTCTTCTGGAAAAAAGTTCTCTGAATTTTATAGGTAACGTTGAAGGGCGCGATGTTTTTCAGGGCGAGGTTGATGTTATTGTCTGCGACGGTTTTGTAGGCAACGTGTGCCTCAAGGTCAGCGAAGGACTTGCTGAGGCGGCCATGCAGATGTTGAGAGATGAAATTGTCAAATCGTTTAGAGCGAAAATTGGTTATCTGCTTGCCAAACAAGCATTTAAATCTTTCAAAAAGCGTGTTGATTATGCTGAATATGGTGGTGCTCCTCTCCTAGGTATTGACGGAATTGGAATAATATGCCATGGCAAATCTAGTTCTCACGCTATTAAGAACGCTATTCTAGAGGCTGCAAAAATGGCTGAAGGCAATATCAATAAGGATATTTTGGAGAGCCTTGCCACCAGTAATAATGTCGAACATTTGGAGATGTAATGGGTACTGTTGTTTTAGGGACCGGTTCATGTTTACCTGAAAGGGTTCTCACCAATGTTGAACTTGAATCGATTGTAGATACGAGTGCCGATTGGGTACAAAGCAGAACTGGCATAGAAAGCCGGCGTATTGGAGGCAAGGGAGAAAAAACCTATCAGTTGTCAATGAAAGCTGCCCAAAAAGCCCTCGATACTGCTGGAGTCACAGCCGAGGAACTTGGACTAATTGTTGTTGGGACAATTAGTTCTCACATGCTTATGCCTTCAACGGCCTGCTTTGTTCAGAAAGAACTTGGCGCGAAGAATGCCTTTGCTTACGATCTTAATGCGGCCTGCTCCGGGTTTCTTTATGGCCTTGATCTTGCTGATAAATATATCCAGTCTGATCATTCGATGAAAGTGCTGGTAATCGGTGCTGAAACCTTGTCGAGTCGATTGAATTGGGAGGACAGAAATACCTGTATTCTTTTTGGTGATGGTGCAGGTGCGGCAGTCTTTGGCCATTCCGACAGTGATCGTGGGGTCATTGGTTCCAACATGCATTCTGACGGAAGTTTGTGGGAACTCCTATATATGCATGCACCCGAAAGCACCAATCCGGATCTAATTGTAGAAGGAAACACAGGTTCTTACATTCAGATGGAAGGGCGGGAGGTTTTTAAACATGCCGTTCGGGCCATGGAAGATGCAGTCCTCGGGCTTCTTGAAAGAGAGCAGATCAGTAAGGATTCCCTGAGCCTCGTGATCCCTCACCAGGCCAATATGCGAATTCTCAATAAACTGATTGATAGGCTTGATATACCACGGAGTAAAGTATTTCTAAACGTTTCCAAGTATGGTAATACATCCGCTGCATCAATCCCCATTGCACTTGATGAAGCAAACAACGGAGGATTGATTGCCAGTGGTGATACAGTTCTATTTTGTTCTTTCGGGGGTGGTTTTACCTGGGGAGCAACCCTGATTAAGTGGTAAACAGGAGATGTGAGTATGGATTATTTCTTAACTGAAGAACAACAGATGATTGTTGACATTGCGAGTCAAATCACTGATGAGCGTATAATACCCATTCGTGCTGAACTTGATGAAAAGCATGAGTTTCCACGACAAATTCTAAATGAAATGGCCCAGGCCGATCTTTTCGGAGTTCCGATTCCTGAAGAATATGGTGGTTTTGGTGGTGGCTGTTTGGATATAGCGCTTACAGTTGAGCAACTCGGGCGGGGTTGTATAGGGGTAGGAACTGCGTATGCGGCTAATTTTTTGGGTGTATACCCTATTATTATTAGTGGTTCCGAAGAGATGAAACAAAAATATTTGCCAGATGTGGCAACCGGCAAAAAATTTGGAGCTTTTGGCCTGACTGAGGCTAATGCCGGTTCTGATGCGTCTGGAATTCAAACTACCGCTGTACTTGATGGTGATGAATGGGTGCTAAATGGTACCAAGCAGTGGATAACCAACGGTGGTGAAGCTCAGATTTATACTGTTGTGGCGATTACCGATAGAAGTCGTGGACCACGTGGGGCTTCATTGTTTGTTGTAGAAGAAGGGGATCCCGGGTTCTCCTGTGGACCTAAAGAAAAGAAAATGGGTATCAGGGCTTCTTCAACTACTGAGCTTATTTTTAAGGACTGTCGCATTCCAAAAGATCGATTGATCGGCCGTGCAGGAACCGGCTTTATAACCGTCATGAAAACACTCGATCTTTCCAGGCCAGGTATAGCAGCCTTAGGTGTTGGGCTTGCTCAGGGAGCTCTAGATGAGGCTGTTAAATATGCAAAGCAGCGTCAACAATTTGGCAAGCCGATTATTGCTTTTCAGGCGGTTCAGCATATGTTGGCTGATATGGCGATAGGCATTGAGTCTGCTCGGTCTCTTGTCTACTCAGCTGCAAAGCATATTCAGGCGCATCCGAAAGACATGTCGAAGGCATCTGCTATGTGCAAAACGTATGCAACAGATGTAGCCATGAAGGTCTCAACAGATGCAGTTCAGGTAATGGGTGGTTATGGGTATATGTGTGAGTATCCTGCAGAGAAGATGATGAGGGATGCAAAAATCCTTCAGATATATGAAGGAACCAACCAGATACAGAGAAACGTAATCGGCCAGGAACTAAATAAAGAATACTCTTAAAGTAATCTAAAAAGTTTTCTTCTATTTATACATTTGAAGTTAGAAGTAGATTCTGATTATTTATTAAATACAGGTTGTTGAATGAAAATAATCGTATGTGTTAAACAGGTACCGGATGCCAAGGATGTTCGTCTTGATCCTGTTACTAATACGCTTGCCAGAGAAGGTGTTGAGTCGATCATGAATCCTTTTGATCAGCACGCTCTTGAAGAGGCCGTTCGTCTTAAAGATAAACATGGTGGCGAGGTCACTGTGGTAACTATGGGTCCACCTCAAGCTGAAGATATGCTCAGACTTGCCATCAGTTGTGGTGCGGACCAAGCGGTTCTTGTTTCAGACAGGTCTTTTGCTGGTGCTGATACTTGGGCGACAGCATATACTCTTGAGCATGCCTTGAAAAAAATTGGTGATTTTGATCTGATTTTATGTGGTAAGCAGGCCATTGATGGTGACACAGCGCAGGTAGGTCCAGGCTTGGCCACTCGACTCGGTATTCCTTATCTTACCTGTGTGCAAAAAGTACGAGAAGCGAGTGAGACTGGGTTGGTTGTCGAACGGATGATGGATGATGGATACGATGTTGTAGCTGTTGATTATCCGGCTCTACTGACAGTTGTCAAAGATATCAATGAACCTCGGGTTCCTTCATTGAAAGGAAAAATGAAGGCTAAAAAGGCTGAAATTATAAAATTAAGTGCAGAGGATATTAACGCTGATCCTACATGCATTGGTCTTCCAGGCTCTCCTACCAAGGTTGTAAATGTCTTTCCACCGGAGGCCAGAGGTGATAGGTCTGTTTTGAGTGGTACACTTGACGAACAGCTTGACCAGCTTGTTGAAAAGCTGATTCCATATCTGTGACAGATCGGGGTATTTAAAATATGTTGGAAATAGATAAAGAACTTTGTATTGGATGTGGGATATGTGAAGACAATTGCCCATTCGGTGCTATAAGTATTGAAGAAGGATTGGCTGTTGTTGGTGAGACGTGTACACTGTGCGGTGCTTGTGTTGAAAGTTGTGAAGTTGAGGCGCTCACACTGGATGTTGAATCCAAGCAGGTCCAGGATGATTTATCTTCTTGGGTTGGTGTTCTCGTTTTTTGTGAATTTAGACGGGGGGAACTTGCTCCAGTCTCGCTCGAACTTTTAGGTATTGGCAGAAAACTTGCCGACACAAGAGGGGTTCAGCTCAGTGCTTTGCTCCTTGGTCATGAAACCAGTGATACCGCCCAGTTGCTCATTGGGCACGGGGCTGATGTGGTATATCTTGCTGACCATGCAGGACTTCGTGAATTTAAGGATGATTGTTATAGTAAGGTAACATCTGCGCTGATTCTAGACTACAAACCGGAAATCGTCCTGGCAGGGGCAACTGCGATAGGTCGATCGTTTATTGCTGGAGTTGCGACTACCCTAGATGCCGGTCTTACTGCTGACTGCACTAAATTAGAGGTTCGTGAAGAGGACGGTGCACTTTTGCAGACTCGTCCTGCCTTTGGTGGTAATATCATGGCCACTATAGTGTCTGAAGGAACAAGACCACAGATGGCAACGGTTCGCCCTAACGTTATGAAAAGTTTAGACTTTGATGGTTCGCGTAAGGGAAAAATTGTTGAGATAACTCCAACAGAACAACAGCTGCAAAGTCGAATACAGGTTGTAGAATCTGTAGTAGCAGAAGCAGGTCGCGTCAATATTCAGGAGGCTGATATCCTTATTTCTGGCGGTAGAGGACTCGAAAGCGAGAAAGGTTTTGAACTAATAAGCGAATTGGCTGGAGTGATGGGAGCAAAAGTATCGGCATCAAGGGCGGTAGTCGACGCTGGCTGGATTCCCTATCCGCATCAGGTTGGTCAGACAGGTAAAACCGTGGCTCCGAAATTATATATGGCCTGTGGTATCTCCGGGGCAGTGCAACATGTTGCTGGAATGCAGTCTGCAGAAACAATTGTTGCAATCAACAGGGATGAACATGCTTCGATATTCAACGTAGCGGATATTGGGATAGTTGGAGACCTGTTTGAAATTATTCCAAAATTGATCAGAAAGATTGAGGAGCGTCGCAAATCATGAGCTTGGAAGGTAAAGTTGCTGTGGTAACGGGTGGCAGTCGTGGGATAGGTCGTGCCATTTGTATTCGTCTTGCTTCCATGGGAGCCTTCGTCTTCATAAATTACGTTAGCCGATCTTCGGCAGCAGAAGAGACTCAAAAAATTATTCAAAAGGCAGGCGGAAAGGCAGAAATTGTTGGCTTTGATGTTGCTGAGGCAAGTGCTGTTCAGGCTGCATTCAAGAAGATAATTGCTGATGCTGGTTCGGTTGATATCCTTGTAAATAATGCGGGTATCACGAGGGATGGCCTGATGGCCAGGATGAAAGAATCCGATTGGGAAGATGTTATGGATACAAACCTAAAGGGTTCTTTCTTATGTGCGAAAGCCGCTGCTAGAGTAATGATGAAAAAAAAATGGGGCCGTATTGTTAATATTTCCTCAGTATCCGGGGTTGCCGGCAATCCTGGCCAGGTTAATTACTCTGCTGCTAAGGCCGGTCTCATTGGACTCACGAAGTCTATGGCGCGAGAGTACGCTTCACGCAGTATTACGGTTAACAGTGTAGCGCCAGGTTACATTGAAACAGAGATGACAGATCTGCTTGATGAGAAAGTTCAAGAGCAGATTAAGGGAGAGATCCCCCTTGGCACTTTTGGGAAAACAGAGGATGTAGCAGGCGCAGTAGCGTTTCTCGCATCTGAGGATGGAAGCTATATTACTGGGCAAACGCTTCATGTAAATGGCGGTATGTATATGTAATAAGAAGTACAGATTATTTTTTTATCGTTAACAAAGTAAAATCATTGTACATGGTTTTTTAGAACTATGTCTAATTTCAAGTAAGGGAGAACGACAATGGCAGTAGAACAAGAAATGATAGACATCATCGTTGAGCAGTTAAGTGTAGAAAAAGAAAAAGTTGTGGCCAATGCATCATTTGTTGATGACCTTGGTGCAGATTCACTTGACCTGGTTGAACTGATAATGGCAATGGAAGAGGGCTTTGATATTGAAATCCCAGATGAAGATGCTGAGGGTATTACCACGGTTCAAGATGCTATCGATTACGTCAAGAAGCTTAAATAATATCATATCATGATAGCAGCAATTTTTTGAATACCCCCCGTTTACACGGTGTGACAGTAACAATAAATAAAAAGGAGTAACTATTGTGAAGCGAAGGGTAGTAGTTACAGGTGTAGGATTGGTTACGCCACTTGGTACTGGTGTTGAGAAGAGTTGGAAGAATATTTGTTCCGGGGTCAGTGGAATTGATCTGATTACTCGATTTGATACTAGTGATTATGCTGTAAAAATTGCTGCTGAAATAAGAGATTTTCATTCCTTGGACTTCTTTGAGAAAAAGGCTGCAAAACATCTAGACCTTTTTGTCCAGTATGGCGTTGTAGCTGCGCAAATGGCAGTTCAGGACAGCGGTTATGAGGTCACTGATGAAAACTGTGGAAGGGTGGGTGTTATTACCGGCTGCGGTATGGGTGGGTTGCCTACTATCGAAAAATACCATAGTGTAAGTCTTGAGAGAGGTCCCAAAAGAGTTACGCCCTTTTTCATCCCTATGTGTATTCCTAATATGCCCTCCGGGCATATATCCATGGCAATTAAGTCCAAAGGACCCAATCTTTCATTATCCACGGCCTGTGCAGCAGGAACTCATTCTGTTGGTGAAGCTTATAGACACATAAAGTATGGAACGTGCGATATGGTCGTGAGCGGTGGGACAGAGGCAGTTATCTGCGGTCTTGGGGTTGCTGGGTTTTCTGCAATGAAGGCTTTGTCAGATAGAAACGATGATCCTAAGAAAGCATCCAGGCCTTTTGACAAAGATCGAAATGGCTTTGTTATGTCCGAGGGTGCTGGTATGCTGGTTTTAGAAGATTACGACCATGCAGTGGCTCGAGGTGCCAAGATATACGCTGAGATTTGTGGTTACGGATTGAGTAGCGACGCCTACCACATTGCGGCACCACCAGAAGACGCAGAAGGTGCTGTAAGGGCTATGACGATGGCAATTGAAGATTCTGAAATTGCACCTGAAGACTTTGACTATATTAATGCACACGGCACCTCTACTCCGCTAAATGATAAGTGTGAAACTCATGCTATAAAGACTGTTTTTAAGGATCACGCTAAAAATATGGCTATTAGTTCCACTAAGTCGATGACAGGGCATCTGCTTGGCGCTGCAGGAGGAGTTGAGGCAGTTTTCACAGCTTTGTCGGTTTACAATCAGATCGCACCACCGACTATAAATCTTGAAAATCCTAGCCCTGAGTGTGACCTAGATTATGTTCCGAATGTTGCTAGAGAGATGACTATTCGCGCCGCACTTTCAAATTCTTTCGGCTTCGGTGGTACCAATGCAGTTGTTGCAATGAAAAGGTGTGGTTCATGAACTCCTTCTGGAGGGACAAGTGAAAATTGTTCTCGCCGCTGACCATGGTGGCTTTGAGTTAAAAGAAAGTATCAAGAAAAGTCTTTTGCAGGCAGGACGAAAGATCGTTGATGTAGGTTGCTCGTCTCGTGATGCGGTTGATTATCCGGATTATGCCGAGAAGGCCGTATCCGCCTTGCTGGCAGGAGAGTGCGAGCGTGGCATATTGGTGTGCGGTACCGGTATTGGTATGTCTATTGCTGCTAATCGGCATAGGGAAATTAGAGCTGCCAATTGTTTTGACATAAATACAGCGAAATTAAGTAGAGAGCATAATAACGCTAATGTACTTTGTCTTGGTGCCCGGGTTCTTGATACAGATACAGCGATACTCATGGTAATGACTTGGCTTGAAACCGAATTCTCTGGGGGGCGCCATCAACAAAGAATAGCCAAGTTTAGTTTGTAGCATCAAATAGATGGTAAGCTAATTAACAGTAAAGCCGATTTTGCAATAGCAAAATCGGCTTTACTGTTTTGTGGTGTTATTCTTGCGATACTGTTAATTTATCTTGGACAGTGTTGTTCAGGCTGAAATATTCAACTTACTGAAATATTGCAGTTGAACAATGGAGGATAAAAAATGAACAAAAAAAGTGTTCGTTGGGGGGTGTTCAATGAAATGTCCGTATTGTGAGCATTTGGACAATCGTGTGATCGATTCGCGTTTGAATAAAGACGCCACTATCACCAGGCGAAGAAGAGAGTGTTTAGCTTGTGATCAAAGATTTACTACCTATGAACGTCTTGAGGTCATGTTACCTGTTTTGGTCAAAAAAGATGGCCGCCGTGAAGGGTGGGACCGGCACAAGCTAGTGGCTGGGCTTGAAAAAGCGTGTGAGAAAAGGACAGTCAGCCGTGACAAAATTGATGAGTTTGCTGACAATATTGAACATAAACTGCAAGATTATAGCGCCAAAGAAATTCCCTCGGAGGTGGTGGGAGAATGGGTAATGGAAGGATTACCCCTCCTCGATGAAGTTGCCTATGTTCGGTTTGCCTCAGTGTACAGGCAATTTAAAGATGTCAATGAGTTCATGGATGAATTGAAAACATTACTTGATTCTAGAGGGTTGGATGAAGGGAAATCGGGATAATCACTATATGCACCTGGCAATTAAAGAGGCCAGGAAAGGTTTGGGATATACCTCTCCAAATCCTTGTGTCGGGGCAGTAATTGTTAAAAATGATATGGTAATTGGCAAAGGTTACCACAAAAAGGCGGGAACGCCACATGCAGAAATTAATGCCATCCGAGACGCTTCAGAATCGGTTGTTGATGCCACAATCTATGTAACCCTTGAACCTTGTAATCACACTGGAAAAACACCACCGTGCAGCAGAGCGATACTTGATTTTGGCTTTTCACGAGTCGTAGTTGGTATGTCTGATCCAAATCCGCTGGTTAATGGCAGTGGTATTCAATTTTTAAGAAGTCATGGGGTTGAGGTGTTAAGTGGTGTACTTGAAGAAGAATGTGAAGCGCTGAATTATCCATTTATTAAACACATTACCCAAGGAATACCATGGCTCATCATGAAAGCCGGTGTAAGCCTTGATGGCAGGTTAAATTATCAACAAGGTTACTGTGGTTGGCTTACAGGTGAGAAATCGGCCACTGAGGTACACAAACTTCGAAACCAAGTTGATGCCATTCTGGTTGGCAGAAAAACTGTGGAGATTGACAACCCTTCACTTACTACAAGATTGAAGCGTAAAGATTCAAAAGACCCAATAAGGATAGTCCTAGATAGTAATCTCTCAACCTCTATTTCATCGAAGATCTATCACCTTGATTCGCATGCACCAACCTGGATCATTTGTGCGGCAGATGCACCCAAAGTTAAAAAGGATGAATTTTACAATCTTGGGATTAGGATCATTGAAATTGATCGTTGTGGAGATGGTTTGGATCTGCGTATGCTCTTGAGCGTTTTGGGTAAGGAAAATATATGTTCTGTCCTTGTTGAGGGGGGAGCTAGCTTGCACGGTACTTTTCTTCGCGAGAAACTGTTTGATTATGCGCATCTATTTTATGCTCCTATTTTTGCAGGAGACCAAGGTGTTTCACTCATTAATGGATATGGTGTGCAAAGTCGTAGTGTTGCACCGCGTTTAGATCAAGTTAAACATAAACGTCTTGGTGACGATATTTTGATATCGGGCCGGCTGAGTTATCGATGACGAGTTTGGATGCGGTGACTATTTCTGTTGTAGACTTAGGAGTTTTGCACAAGCTGCAAAATCCTTGAATGTGATTGACAGGGTAACCTCGTCTTTTTCGAAAGCGGGTGAGTGAGAAATCGAATGGTTTGTTGGAAGCTGCAGGTCTGCAACTTGTCTTACAAAAGCTTCTTCGCCAAGTGTGACGACGCTGGACTTATTGCCTGTTTCAGCAGGTTGCCAAAATGTTGCATTTTCTGTGGTATATTCATCTCTCGGTGATTGAGTATCTCTATAATCTCCTCTTTCTGTAAGTATGAAGTGATCGTTGCCCCCTCTTGAAAAGCGATATCGTGTATAAAGTTGAAAAACCTCTTCTGTTTGCTAGCACCCATGCCGAGCTTAACAAATAATTGGACTAATGTTAGCCTGCCTGTTTCATTAGAATGGGATAGAATCAATGTTCATGGGTCAAAGAGAAAGATGTGATTTTATGCGGTATTAAAATCAGAGACAAATTTAAATCCAGTTACCCTATTTGTGGAATTTGTAATCTAGGGTAACTGGAAAAAAAGATAAAAAATAGGAGGCAGAATTTAGCCAATGAAAAATTCGGCTCAGGATTCGTTGATTTTCTCTCGAAGAATACCGGAAGGCTTAAAAGTGACAACTCGACGGGCATCGAGGGTTAATTCATCACCAGTTTGTGGATTGCGGCCCCTTCTAGAATTTTTGTATTTCACATTAAATTTGCCAAATCCGCTTAGAAGAAGATCTGATCCCCCTATAAGGGAATCTTTCGAGATACGAAGAAATGCCTCAACAGAATCAGTAGCTTGGGCTTTTGTCAACCCTTCATGATTTTTATATACTTGCTGCACTAAGTCCGCTTTAGTAAGAGTCATATTCCCTCCATAATTGTCTGTTTTAGTTATGAAACCCATAATAATGATAAACTTTTGATCAAGAAAGTCAAACTTTCTGTCAAAGAAAGAAAGCTGGGGTTCATAAATACGTTACACAACAGAGGCAATTTTAAAGATTGGTAGATACATTGCGACAACCAGACCTCCAATCATTCCCCCCAAGAATACCATCATAAAAGGTTCAATCATAGCTGTGAGATTTTCTACTGCTTGATCGACTTCTTCATCGTAAAAATCAGCAATTTTCTCAAGCATAGTATCCAGGGCCCCAACCGTTTCACCAACATTAATCATTTGGACGACCATATTTGGAAACACGCCGCTTTCTTCCAGGGGTTCAGCTATCGGACGTCCTTCAGCGATGGAATCACCGACTCTGAACACGGCATTTTCAATAACTTTATTACCGGCAGTCTTCGCTACGACCTGAAGAGCTTCTAAAATAGGAACACCACTTTGCAGCATGGTGCTGAGTGTTCTGGTGAATTTGGCAACCGCTACTTTACGCAACAGAACGCCAACAACGGGTGAATGTAATAGCCCTTTGTCTATGGTAAGTCTTCCTTTTTCGGTGGCATAAATCTTCTTAATGAGAAAAATCATAGCGAAGATGGCGAACAAAATATAAATAAAGTTGTGCTTCATGAAATCGCTCATGTTGACAATAATTTGAGTAGGCAGCGGAAGAGCAGAACCAAAATCATCAAACATTGTCGTGAAAACGGGAACTACAAATACCAGTATGACAACAAGAATGAGCAGGGAAATTGCCAGACAAATTATTGGGTAGGTCATGGCCCCTTTAATTTTCTTTTTCAAAGCCATGGATTTTTCCATGAATGTGGCGAGGCGACCAAGAATGGTATCGAGAATACCCCCTGTTTCGCCTGCCTCAATCATGTTAGTGAAAAGGTTGTCAAAGACTTTCGGTTTCTTGCGCATTGAATCGGCAAGAGTGGCCCCTGCCTCTACGTCCTGCCGAATGTCTTCGAGTGCAGCTTTAAAAGTTGAATTGCTTTGCTGCTTTTCTAAAATTTCGATACCTTGCACCAAGGGTAAACCGGCATTGATCATAGTTGACAGTTGTCTGGTAAAAATAACAATGTCTTTTCCCGTTACATTTGGTTTGAGAAACGAAATATTCTCTAAAAGATCTTTGGGCTTTTCCTTAACAACGGGGTTGGCTATTCTTAACCGTTTTACTTGGGCAAGTGCCGCTTTCTGATCAATTGCTTCTACTTCTCCCTTTCTTTTCTCACCGTAGGAGTTTTTTCCCTTCCATACATATACAGGCATTGTCGTCTCCGATATTGCGGACCTTGTAATTGAAAAACTAACAGTACTTTGAGTGCATCATAAACAGTAAATAATATCGATTGTATATCAGGAATTTTAAGAATACAAGTTCCGGTAAATTTATGTGGAGTTCATTGATTTAATAGAGGGTAGAACCTGTGAAGATCTTCGATGGGGAAAAATGAAGAAGGAGTGCATAAAAAAGCTTGTCTACGTTACTCAGTCTTGTTATACTTTATGTTTTTGAATATCTGTATATGTCAGTCGTAGCTTTTGCAACGACTGTCGTTCCCGGCGCGAGCAGTAGTGTGTCAATAAGTGATTGATCGATTGGAGAATAAATATATGAAGAATCAGGCCACAGTAAATTACAGCGATGGTCGTTTTCAGCCTGTTATTGATAAGTGCGAAGGATGTGGACGTATTGTTGAGCAGGAAGAAGTACAATATTGCAAAAGCTATTTGTATCCGGCTGCAAAGTGGAAGTTGGGTTTTTGTAATTTTGCTACTCATGCAAAACCAGAAATTGATATCATCAAGGTCAGAATTAATCCATTGAAGGCCGCAAAAAGGGCTTCCAAAAGAAAATAATTCTCAGGATTTCTTGGAAAAAGGGGAGCTGTATATAAACAGCTCCCCTTTTTTGTTTTCTATACATTTACTGGCAAGCGGTTTCCAAAAATTGCTGTGCCGACCCTTACGATAGTCGCACCTTCTTCAATGGCAATGTGGAAATCACCTGACATTCCCATCGAAAGTTCCGGTTTTTCAACTGCTGGAAATAGTCCTTCCTTTTGAAGCTTTTCTGCTAAAATTCGTAGATTTTTAAAATGTGGTCGTGATAGTTCTGGACTTTCCACTAGCGGTGGCATAGTCATGAGACCGCAAACCCTAATTTTCGGTAGATCGTTCAGTTTGACTAGTAACTCTTTAGTTTCACTGGTTTTAACGCCTGCCTTGTTTGCATCATTACCAATATTTACCTGAATCAACACATCCATGGTCTTGTCTAATATCTGGAGGTGATTGTTCAAGGCTTTGGCCAATTTCAATCTATCTACAGTTTCTATCATATCGCAGGTGGCAGCCGCAATTTTGGCTTTGTTACTTTGAAGATGCCCGATAAAATGAAATATAGCAGAGGGAGGCGCCTGGTCTCTCTTTATCTGCATTTCTTGGATATAATTTTCTCCAAAAATTGTTTGCCCTGCAGCATATGCTTCGTTGATTTTTTCGACGGGGAAACGTTTGGAGACAGCTACCAGTTTAATCTCATCCGTAGATCTATTGGCCTTTATTGCTGTGTCTTCTATCTGTTTTTTTATTTGTTGTAAGTTGATTGATATCATAGCAAAAATTATATCCTATTAAATTTGAAAAGATCCGTCGCATTGGCTGTAGTTTGCATACTAACCTCTTCGATCTTTATTTCGCGAAGCTCAGCAATTTTTTGTGCAGTAAATAGTAGGTAAGATGGTTCATTTCGTTTGCCGCGAAATGGGTGCGGAGCAAGAAAAGGCCCATCTGTCTCGAGAACCATTGACGTGAGTGGGATGTCACGGGCTACCTGGTGTAGGGTTTTGGCATTTTTGAAAGTCACAATCCCAGGTATTGAGATCAGCAACCCTAGATCTAAAACCTCGCGGGCAAAAGTGATATCCCCAGAGAAACAGTGCATGATCCCACCGTAATCCAGTTTTTTTGCTTTTCGTAGGATATTAATAGTATCGTCGTTAGCATCTCTATTATGTATCACCACAGGGAGCTTAAGTGCATGGGCCAGATCCAGTTGTCTTTTAAAATGTTCTCGTTGTTTGGAGGGGACAGAGTATTGTTTTGCGTAATCCAGACCAATTTCACCGAAACCGACTATATGCTTTGAGTGTTCAAGGTAAAGCTGTTCAAGCTTTGTGTAGACGCTGTTTTTTAGATTATCGACGTCATGTGGGTGGACACCAATGGTCGATGATATCTGTTCATAATTGCGAGCAAGAGTAATGGCATTTTGGGAACTGGCCAGATCAACACCGATAGAGACAATTCTCTGTATGTGGTGAGTGAGTGCTTTTGTTAGCACATCTTCCAGATCATTCGTATATGCAGCCATATCCAGATGGCAGTGTGTATCGATGAACTGGGTGGAGTGCGATAATTTTGGTAATTCCTTAACTGTTTCTTTCATTTCACGTGCCCCTAACTCTTCTTAAGAAAAAAATCGAAGTATATATACAGAGTTTTTCGTCAAATTTCTATGGTAGTAATTGAAACTATAAAAGCTACAAAATTCAAATTTTCAATTTTTTAGTGCGATGAATTTGCAATAAAAAATAAATAAAATATACCTTCATATAGGTAAAAAACTATCGTATACTTTCTAAGACGCTATTTTAGCGTATGGAAATTAATCATTATTTTGTTGAAAAAACGAGATATTGGGTTTGGAATGTATGAGATGTTTATGTTTGTATTTAATATCTTGTTTTTGAAAACAAATTTTGAGATAATTTACAGATCTGAAATATTTTAATTTCAAATTTCTTAAAAAAGCTGATACTAGCGACCAACATTTACAATGAGGTTTGTGGCATGAATTATGGGATCGTCAGTCAAGAGCAACTCGAGCAGATAGATGGGATTTTATCAGATAAACTGATAAAACTCGGTGTTGATTGTGTCATTATAATTGACATGGCTGGAAATATTATTACTGCAAAAGACAATGGCGAAAGTAAATATGATGTCTATTCCTTTGCAGCATTGGCGGCCGGCAATTTTGCTACTGTTGACGCAATGGCGAAACTGGTTGGTGAGCAGGAATTCTCGCTACTCTTTCATAAAGGTCAGGAATCCAATATACACTTCAGTAAAATTGATGATGAGCTACTTCTTATCTCCATGTTCGGCCGAGAAATATCTCTCGGTTTTTTGAGACTGAACGTCGTTGATGTTATTGATAAGATAAAAAATATTTGGGGGAAAAAATAGCTTGATACAGTCTCATTGCCCGGTTGCATAGGCAGTTAGTGATTTGATCCTTCTATATGGAAAATCGATAGGGAGTAGAACGTTGAGTTTTATCAACTTAAAGGACAAAGTTGTTCAAGTTAAGATCGTATATTATGGTCCGGGGCGGTGTGGGAAGACCACTAATCTTGAATATGTCAACCGCACGTACCGTAAACAGATAGTCTCAGAGATGGTTAGTCTTAAAACCCACGGAGACAGAACATTATTTTTTGATTTTCTCCCCTTTGATATGGGACAAATCAAAGGTTACGATATAAAAATACAGCTCTATACTGTTCCTGGACAAGTGAAATACAATGCAACTCGAAAGCTTGTGCTTAGAGGTGTAGATGGGATAGTTTTTGTAGCTGATGCAATGGAGAAACAGCGGGAGAAAAATATTCGGTCTTTAAACCAATTGCATGAAAATCTTCAATCATATAAAGAGAGTATTTTTAAAATACCTCTCGTTATGCAGTACAACAAAGTTGACCTCAAAGAGCACGGTATTCCAATTTTACCTACTTCGGTGTTGCAAAAAGATTTAAACAGTCGATTGAAAGTGCCTTATTTTGAGGCAAGTGCAATAACCGGGTATAATGTCGCCGCGACACTGAAGAAAATTATATCTTCATCGGTGATTTCCATACAGAAAAAATTACTCTAGAGAGAGCTGTGGTGAAACAGTATACCGAAAACCAATATGACGATGATTTAACTGTTGGAACTGATGACTATGATGATTCATATTACACTGGTTCGGTTGATCTATTTGAATTTTCAAACGATGAAGAATCGCCCATAAGCCGGTTAAAAAGCCTGATCCTCTCGATTGATTGGGAGATTACGGATGAGGTCCTCATGCAGTTTAATGAGGAACTGGTTGATCTTAAAGATATATGGGCTGGAGAAAAAATAAATCTGGTTTATGTCCAAGCTTTAGAAAAAATAAGCAAATATATCTATCAAAAGAAGGCGGATTCTCATCCAAGTGCTATCAAGTTGCTCCTCACTTTATATCATAACCTTGAAAAGATCGTTTCGTCATATGATCTTACCGAAGAACAGAAAAAAGAAATTTTGCTTGAAGATGTAAAAAGATTTGAAAGCCTTAAGCATCATATTAGTAAACAACCTTTGACTGCTGCTGTAGAAGAAGCAGATCATGAAAAATCAGAGGAAAAAACAGAAAACAAAGATAGAGAGAGAGAACTCTTAAATCTCAAAGCTATCGTACTTGGCATTGACTGGGAGATAACAGATCAGGATCTCATTGAGATGCGACAGGAAGTTGTTCGACTTGAGGAAAAATATGCCGACAGCAAGCCGAGACTTATTCTTTTACAGGGTATTGGTACATTAGGTGCCTATATAAAACTTAAAAAAAGCAATGCGCATGCAGATGCATTTAAGATATTACATTTGTTTTATGATTGCCTCGAAAAAATAGTTCTTTCAGAAATGAATATAGAAGAAGAAAAGGCCATTCTTTTTCCTGCTGTTGAACGTTTTAATTCTTTTAAAGTTTTGTTGGGTCCCTCTATTACATCTGAGGCAGCAGATAAAGAGGAGACTGAAGATGATGAGGTTGATGACTCTAGCGATTCAATAGCATTTGCACCAGCCTTCTCTGATCTTCCTGAAGAGGAAGCTGTCGGTTTTCAGGCAGAAGAGGAGGCTAAAGCTCTTGGGCTTGAAAGTTCAGGCAATGTTGATAACCATGTAGACAGCTTTTTTACGGGGATCGGCCTTGGAAATTCAGAAGAACCAGTCTCTGCTGATTTTACCAGCTCCGCAAATATTGAAAAAATAGAAATGGCGCTTCAGGGTGTTGATGTGGAGGAGGATGACGAGGAGGATGAGGATCAAATATCGCTATCAAAAAGTGATACGCTTTCTCCTGCTTTAAGTGACGTAATTGAGGAAAATGAAGAGGATGAACTGTCGCCCGCTTTTCTGGATGAGGAATCGTCTCAAGATGAAGAACGGGAAATTCAGGCAGATAGCCTTGGCATATCAGAACAACTTGCGGACAGCGCAGTCGGCTTCTTATCTGATGATGATAATTCTGAGGTTGATTTCAGCAAATTGGACAAAGACGCAGTTCTTCAGGGGGTAGACGTCGAAACAGAAGCTGATGATGATTCAGACGAAGAGGCTCTACCTATGATGGAAGGAGAGCTGGCCCCGGCCCTTGCTGATAATGATGAAATTAGTATTTTTAATGCAGGGATATTCGAGGACGGTTCAGACAGTGAACTGGATATTGAAGAAATTGACGGGACTCTCGGAGGATTCTTTGATGAGGAGATTGAATCACATTTATCTTCAGCACCTAAAGCAAAAGATAAAGATTTAGATCTTGCTGTAGAAGTTGCCGAGTCTGAAATTACAGAAACAAAAATCGCGTCAGCGGATGATTCTTTCCCATTATTTAATGCAGATAGCACCGATATTGAAGAGCCGGTGGTCGGTGGTGATATAGAAGAGGACGACTTTACTTCTCTTACTACGGATAGTGCAGATTTTCCCGAGGAAAAATTACTCGCCTTCGAAAGTGAAGAATATGAAGAAAATAGAGATCCTTTGCAATCCGATACGAAGAATGAAAATATTGATGGAGCAATCGATTTTGCGGCTGAGGTAGAGCTGGAAGATAGCTTGGATTCATTCTTCGATGATGGTGCTATTGAACAAGCTGAGGGGCACTCTATAGAAGAAGATGTCGTACCAGAAAATGCTGAATCCGGTATTTTGGAGGAAGATGTAGAACAAGAAAGTTCCGTAAAACTAGAAGAGCAACTTGATTTATTTTTTGATGATAGTGTTGAGCAAGCTGCGGAGCATCCTATAGAAGAAGATGTCGTACCAGAAAATGCTGAATCCGGTATTTTGGAGGAAGATGTAGAACAAGAAAGTTCCGTAAAACTAGAAGAGCAACTTGATTCATTTTTTGATGATAGTGTTGAGCAAGCTGCGGAGCATCCTATAGAAGAAGATGTTGTATCTGAAAATGCTGAATCTGGTATTTTGGAGGAAGATGTAGAACAAGAAAGTTCCGTAAAACTAGAAGAGCAACTTGATTTATTTTTTGATGATAGTGTTGAGCAAGCTGCGGAGCATCCTATAGAAGAAGATGTTGTATCTGAAAATGCTGGATCCGGTATTTTGGAGGAAGATGTAGAACAAGAAAGTTCCGTAAAACTAGAAGAGCAACTTGATTCATTTTTTGATGTTGGAGAAGGTATCGATGATTCGGAAGATGATACATTGTTTTCAGTTGTTCCGGAGGAATCGATTGAGACTGCTCTAAGCGCTGAGGATGATATTATTGTCGCTTCCGTATCTAACGATAGTGAGGAAGATGAAGTAGTATTTGAATTAGCCGAAGATATTGAGCAGTTGATTGAAGAAGAACCTGACATTGATAAAAGTGAGCAGATCGCTTCTGAAGAAATTTTATCCGAAGAAAAAGAGATTTACTTCAAGGAACAGTCTAGTGAAGATGATGAGGTATTCAGAGATAGTATCTTCCCGGCTATTGAGGCTGATAGAACAGATTTTACTTATGAATCCTTGCAGATATGTGTGGACTCTCTCGGTATTGAATTAGAGGATAAAGTTATTTCGGGCCTCTTTGAGCAGATAGATCTTCTTGAGCAGGATTTGGCAGATAAACCACAGGAAAAAACATGTTTAAAGTTACTCTCTACTATCGCCAGACACATCGATCAAAATCGCTACGATTCAAGCTCTGAAGCTTATATTTTACTGCAATCGGTGTGTGCAGCACTGACTCAATTGCATGAGGATGACCCTCAAAAAAATCAGGAAATGTTGTTCACTGAAACCAGCAAAGTGTTGGAGTGGCAAGAAATGGTCCTCGCAGAGCAGACAGCACGAAATGAGTCAGAACTGACGATAGGTGACTCTGTCTTAAGTGATCAGGAAGCTATTATCGACGATGTTGATGCACTGCTAAACGATTTCGAAGAAGAGCAGGTTTTTGATGCGGACGACATAAACGGCAGCCCCTTTGATCAAAGTGGAATAGTTGAACCAGTGAGACCTGAAGAAGAACAAGGTGAGCTGAGTGCTGGGGTAGATAGAATAATACTGAGCAATGATCTCAAAAAGGAAATCTCAACCTTACGTCAGACTCTGCAAGATGAAATAGCAGAGTTACGGAAGGAGTTGAAAGGGAACCACCCTTGATTGTAAAATAAGGTTAAAATTTTGTTTACAAGGGTTATCTCCTCCATGGAGATAACCCTTTTTTTGTTTTTTGTTTTCAATGGGAATTAACGGTTCCAGGCAATGAAGGTCAAAAGAGTGTAGCAAATGAGTGAGAGCCCAATCAAAATTACAATAACTCTAATATGTTTATTAGCCGGGTGGGCAGAAAACAAGAGAATAAGGAAAAGTACCGGCACTCCAACTCCAGCAAGTAGAGGCGGAAGATATCGAAGCAGTTCCTGGAGACCAAGAAAAAACCATGGTCCTGATATATAACTTATTCCGAGTCGGTCCGGTTCAAATGGTGCAGAAACGAACACAGAAAAGATTAATATCAACGCGACAAGAGGAAGGTAATCACGAATAGTAATTCGGTATATGCGTAGATGGTTCCAAGCGAATATGAGTAAAAGAAGGTCTAATGATATAACGTGGTGTATATAGACTTTCCTTAATCCGCTGTCTGTCAAGGAAAAGAAGAGGTCATTGAGGGGAGCTCCAAAGAAAGGTATAGCCTGCATTATATTTTCGGCGATAATTCCTGCAGAAGAGCCGGTATTGTCACCTCTTAGGATATAGCCGGTAAAAAGCAATAGAAGGATTAGGGGCAGTCCCCCGACCAAGCGTAGCCATTCTAATTTGCTGTATTTTAGTGTTTTTTCGTGAATTGCAAATAAGTGAAAGCAACTAAAGAAAAAGAAAAACTGGCTGGAAAAAAAATGTAATGACCTAAAAAAGCGACCATAGGGCGAAAGTAGATCAATAGCTGTCGTCGAGTAGAAAGGATTGAGATAATCATACTGTAAACCGACTATGATGCCAGAGAGCAGCGAAATATAGAATGCTATCAATGCCCATGCACCCCATTTTATCTCTTTCCAGGCAGCAGCACGTTGGACCAGGAAATTTAAGTGGCGATGAAGAGACTCAGGTAGTAACAACATAGAAAGGGTCGTCTTGTCTTTTTTCGACCGGCAGGAAAATGAGAGCTTTTTGAGCCGGGCCCTGGACTACTTCACCGGTTTCGACGTTAAATCGGCTCTGATGGCAGGGGCACTCGAGAATGTCAGTGTCTTCGTGATAATTAAGTTTGCAACCAAGGTGTGTACATGTGCGGGAAATGGCCCAACTTTTATCGTTTCGATCAAAAAGTATAAATCCTGTGGTGACCAAAAAACCGGATGATGAAACAGGCTTATTGATATTTATATAAGTAGGCTTTTTCGGAATTTTGAAACCAGCAAATTGTAAAATAGGATAGATAAACGCTAGTGATCCCAAAAAGATCATATATGTTCTTCTGGAGTAGTTTTTTAGTTTCGGGTGTTCTGTATTTTTCATGGTTTGGGTAATGAAAATTTCTCAATCAGCATCTCATTTACGTGATATGGAACCAAGTCACTGACATCACCACCGTTTCTTGCTGCATCTTTAATGATTGATGAACTGATATAAATCCATCGGAAACCGGGCATGAGAAATACTGATTCGACCTCTCGTTGGAGTTTTCGGTTCATAAGTGCCAATTGAAACTCATAATCAAAATCTGACACAGCCCGGATCCCACGCACAATAGCCTTGGCGTTTTGTCGATACGCATAGTCGACCAGAAGGCCTGAAACGGATTGTACCTGTATGCTTTGCCTTCCTATAAAAGAATCCTCGATCATCATGATCCTTTCTTTAAGGGAAAAAACCGGATCTTTTGCAGAGTTTACGGCAACTGCTACTATAACTCTGTCGAAGAGATTGAGCGCTCTCTCAATAATATCAACATGGCCCATGGTGATGGGGTCAAATGTTCCAGGGTAGATTGCGATGGATGGTTCATGAATTCCCTCACCAGTCATTATTCTCTCTTTCTTATATGATTGAATGATAAAAAAATGTTTCGCCTGCAGTTTTAGGAGTCATCGGAGGATGTATAAAAGCAAAAAGCTGTCTCACCATAGACGCGTCTATCAGCGAGTTCAAGTGTTGATAGGGATGAGGGTAATTTTACATTATGTCTTTCCTCAACTATTAGTAGGCCATTCTGAGTTAAAAGGCTACTATTGTTTACAAATTCGAGGATCGAAAAAGATATATCTTGTGAATAGGGTGGATCTGCAAAAATGAGATCAAAGCCGGAAGAAGTTTCCGCAGGCAGTTTCTTTTGCGGGAGATATCTGGTCAAATCATGTTTAATAACACGCATTTCACGATTGCCTGAGTACCCATTTAGACAGAGGAGGATGTTTTTTTTGATGAGTTGCAATGCAAGGTGGTTGTTGTCAATAAATACCACAAATTGGGCACCGCGGCTAAAAGCTTCAAGTCCTAATGCACCTGTGCCGGCAAACAGATCAAGAACAGTCGCTTGCGTGACTCGTTTGCCAAGAATATTAAACAGAGCCTCCCGGGCCCTATCAGAGGTTGGCCGGATGCTTTTTTCATGCAGCGGAGGAGTGAATAATTTACGGCCTTTTGCTATGCCACCAATAATTCTCAAAAGTAATTGCTATATTTAGAGTTTTGGGAAGAAGAAAAGCAAATGATCACGTGGGGTTTTGGGGGTGATCATTGGAGATAGCCAAGAATAGTTTCACCCGCTCGCACTGTATCACCTTCTTTGATGAGAATATCTGTTTCAACAGGTAGATAAAGATCTACTCTGGACCCAAAACGGATAAGTCCAAATCGGCTGCCCCGTGTCACTTCATCACCAGGTTCTAACCAACAAACGATTCTCCTGGCAATCAGTCCGGCAATTTGCACAAATGCTAGGGTCTTGCCCTGTGGTGTCGTTATAACAGTTGCACAATACTCATTTTCCAGTCCGCCTTTTGCACTGTCTGCTGAATAGAATTTACCTGGTTTGTAAAGAACTTTTTCAACTTTACCATTAAAAGGTATTCTGTTGACATGTACATTGAAAACATTCATGAATATGGAAACCTTAGTAACTTGTCCTTCTATAAACGGATTCTCCTGAACCTTTTCTACATGAATGACTTTCCCATCGGCTGGGGAAACGAGTGCGTCTGATCTTTCTGGTACTAATCGTTCAGGATCTCGAAAGAAACAGAGTACAAAGGTGGTTATTATAAATGAAATTGCAGTAGCAACGGGTAACCCCAGAAGAGCTAAAACAAGAGTGCCAAAAGCGGTGTAGCCAATGAAGGGAAATCCTTCTTTTGCTACCGGTATTTGTGGAGTGAGCATGGATAGTTAAAACCTTTACTTAAGGGAAGTATTATTTCGTTTTGTTTGCTCGAGACATGGCGATGATGCCGGTTCGAACTATTTCTTTGATGCCAATGGGACGCAGGATATCTATAACTGCCTGTATTTTAGAGGCTGATCCGGTAATTTCCACCGCATAACTCTTTGCACTTACATCTACAACCTTTCCCCTGAAGATGTCAATTACCCGCAAAACTTCTGCCCGGGTATGTGATTCTGCCTTCATCCGGATTAGCACCATTTCCCTTTCTACATATTCTTTGTGGGTTATATCGGTGACTTTAATGACATCTATTAATTTATGGAGTTGTTTCGTTATCTGCTCAACGACAGAATCTTCGCCCCTTGAGACGACAGTGAGAGAGGAAACGCCGGGATCGAGTGTTTCCGCTACGCACAGACTTTCGATATTAAAACCTCGACCACTGAAAAGACCGGTTACACGGGAGAGGACTCCTGGTCGATTTTGAAGTAAAACAGAAATTGTGTGTTTCATCTGCATGATCCTAGGGGTGGAATCTTAAACTGAATAAAATTTCAAGTTAAAAGAGAGAAGAAGCTAGTTAAAGGGGCTCAAACAAGAAGCATTTCTGTGTTTGATTTTCCGGCCGGTACCATTGGGTACACACCTTCTTCTTTTTCAATTTTAAAATCCATGACAACTATATTATCTGTTGCTAGGGCCTCTTTAATCACCGGTTCCACCTCATTTTTGGTGGTGGCTCTAAGACCAACGGCCCCGTAGGCCTTGGCAAGATCGACAAAGTCGGGGGTTACCTCCATAGGAGTAGAGGCGTATCTCTTATTATAGAACAATTCCTGCCATTGTCTTACCATACCCAGGTAACCATTGTTCAGGATTGCAACCTTGACCGGACAATTATACTGTTTGGCCGTGGCCAGCTCCTGAATATTCATTTGGATGGAGCCATCTCCAGCTATGTCTATAACTGTTTTGTCTGGATAAGCCATTTGTGCACCAATCGCGGCAGGGAGGCCGTAGCCCATGGTACCCAAACCTCCGGAGGTAACGAAATGTCTGGGGTGATCAAATTTGTGGAATTGGGCAGCCCACATTTGATTCTGGCCAACCTCGGTGGTAATAATTGCTTCACCGCCAGTAAATTTATGAAGCGTCTCAATGACGTACTGCGGCTTAATTATGTCGTTGTTTTCTTTGTAAGATAGAGGGTGCTTAGCGGTCCATTCCCTGATCAGATTAAACCACGGTTTATGCCTTTCGGCCTCATCTTCAATGCTAATATTGCTCTTAGTGTTAAACCATTCATTTATAGCGGCGAGAGCATTTTTACAATCTGCGACAATGGGAATGTGCACCTTTACATTTTTGCTTATGGAGGTTGGGTCAATATCGATATGGATGATTTCTGCATGTGAAGCAAATTCTTTGAGTTTGCCGGTCACTCTGTCATCAAATCTGGCACCGACAGCAATTAAAAGGTCGCACTCAGCAACAGCCATATTTGCCGTGTAAGTGCCGTGCATTCCAAGCATGCCCATGGAAAGTTCGTTTGTGCCGGGAAAAGCGCCAAGGCCCATCAGCGTCATTGTTACAGGGATATTCAGTTTTAGCGCAAGCTCGGTTAATTCTTGGGAGGCATCGGATAAAATGACCCCGCCCCCTACATAGAGCACTGGTTTTTTAGCTCGCATGATTTTCTTGCAAGCTTTCCCAATCTGGACCGGATGTGGTGTATATGTTGGCTGGTAGTTCAACATGTTAATATCCGTTTTATCCGGATAAATGAGTTGACTGGCCAAAAGATCTTTGGGTAAATCAACCAGCACCGGACCTGGACGACCAGTGCGTGCAATATGAAAAGCTTCTCGTATGGTTGGAATTAAATCTTCGAGTTTGCTCACCAAATAGTTGTGTTTAGTGCAGGGTCTTGTAATACCAACTATATCAACTTCCTGAAAAGCATCGTTACCTATAAGTGGGCGAGGTACTTGGCCGGTTAAGACAACAAGGGGGATAGAGTCCATGTAGGCGGTCGCAATTCCTGTTACTCCATTTGTGGCCCCGGGACCAGATGTAAGCAGTGCAACTCCGACCTCACCTGTTACTCTGGCCAGTCCATCAGCTGCATGAACAGCACCCTGTTCATGGCGGACCAACACATTTTTAATATCGGCATCCATCAAGGCGTCGTACAGGTCAATGACAGCTCCACCTGGATAGCCAAATATTATTTTCACGCCTTCTTCCTGAAGGCACCTTACAACCGCCTGGGATCCGGTAATTTTTCCCATTAATGTATTCCCTTAAGATATTTGAGAAACTTGCATCGGTGTTGCAGAAACATATTGAAAAACCAATGAATTTTAAATGAACGGAAAATATATCTGTCAACTCAGGATCTGTCAACCGACAAAGGGGCTTCCAGCCAAGGCAGAATAGAAATTTGTGCAGTTATAATAAGTTAACGTGGTTCACATCTTTGATGTTTTTTTATGGTAGGTGAAAATTGCACTCTGAAGTGGATATATACGATATAGAAAAAGCCAGAAAATGTTCATAGTCAAGGACAATTAAAGAAAACCACCTTGACAACTTAAGCTAATGATGACTACTATCTTTTTTGAAAATGCCATAAAAAAAAATAGTTAAATTGAACACATGAATATTTTAAACTCTCTACTCTCTCTACTACTAAGTAACCTATTGCCTGAAGCCGTGGCTGAGGTGGAGCTGTTGTAGTTTGTTTTAAAAACTCAATGCACCCAAAAAGGCCACGGTTGAAAAACCGTGGCCTTTTTTTTTGAAATTGTTGGACTCAACTTATCGAGGAGAAAAAATGAATCCTGAGTTAGTGAAAAAATATCGCCCTTATCCACCGATCAACTTACCGAATCGATCATGGCCCGAAAAGAAAATAGATAAGGCACCCACCTGGTGTAGTGTAGATCTTCGAGACGGCAATCAGGCGTTGATTCAACCGATGAGTCTGGAAAAGAAGCTGGAAATGTTTGCACTCCTGACGCATGTGGGATTCAAAGAAATCGAGGTTGGATTCCCCTCGGCATCCCAGGTAGAATTTGATTTTACCCGGCAGCTTATTGAAAAAAAGCTCATTCCAGATGGGGTTTTAATTCAAGTCTTAACTCCAGCACGGGAATCTCTGATTCGAAAAACCTTTGAGTCGTTAAAGGGGGCAAAAGAAGCATTAGTTCATCTGTATAATTCAACTTCAACTCTGCAGCGGCGAACAGTTTTTAAAATGAGTCGAAAAGAAATTGTCGATTTAGCTGTTCATGGAGCCAGATTGCTCAAAGCCGAAGAAAAGAAATATCCAGAGACCGTCTTCAAATACGAATATTCGCCTGAGAGTTTCACTGGCACGGAGTTAAGCTTTGCGCTTGAGATCTGTGAAGCGGTAATGGAAGTTCTTCAGCCGACTCCTGAAAATAAAGTAATTATCAATCTTCCTGCCACAGTGGAGCTTTCAACTCCAAACATATACGCTGATTCCATAGAGTGGTTCTGCCGCAATATGGCAGACAGAGACTCCGCCATAATAAGTCTTCACACCCATAATGACCGTGGATGCGCTGTTGCCGCAACTGAATTGGCGCTAATGGCTGGAGGAGATCGAGTCGAGGGAACGTTGTTTGGCAATGGTGAAAGGACAGGAAATGTTGACATCATCACTCTCGCACTGAACATGTTTACCCAGGGAGTCGATCCTGAACTTAATATCACTGATATTAATGGATTGATTGATACCTATGAACGGGTCTGTCGGCTGCCGGTTCATCCGCGTCATCCATACGCTGGAGAGCTCGTTTACACAGCGTTTTCCGGTTCACATCAGGATGCTATTAACAAAGGTATGCATGAATACGATGAGGCGAATTCCGGAATATGGGAAGTACCTTATCTCCCTATAGACCCATCTGATGTCGGACGTACCTATGAATCAATTATTCGTATAAACAGCCAGTCAGGAAAAGGTGGTGTTGCCTATGTCTTAGAAAAAGATTTTGGTTTCAAATTACCAAAAGCGATGCAACCAGAGTTCGGCAAGATTGTCCAGGCTGTAACTGACAGAGAGGGAAGGGAACTGCTACATCAAGAAATCTATACAACTTTTGAGAATGAATATCTCTCTTTGAGCAGTCCATACGAGCTCCATACCTTCAATGTAGTTAAAAGACACATTAATGTAGGAGAAAAAGAATCACGGGCGGACGTTGAGGCAGTTCTTCTTGTCAACGGTGAAGAAACGACAATTTCTGCTTCCGGTAATGGACCTCTTGATGCCTTTTGTTCGGCGCTGAAGCAACAGGTAACTGGGGATTTTAAGCTTACCAGCTATCATGAACATGCTTTAAATGGAGGATCGAGCGCAAAGGCTGCGGCGTATATCGAGATTAAGGCACCGAGTGGTATAGTCAGTTGGGGGACTGGAGTTGATACCGATATAATTATCGCTTCAATAAAGGCCGTCTTGAGTTGTTTAAACAGACTAGATTTATCTCTTCACAGCTCGAAGGCCATTGAAATTGCCGTGTAATCATTACTATTGTCTCATAGGCAATAGAGCTAACTTACCGTTAATATAGCAACGACTACAAGATCAATTTGGGCTGAGCTTACCAGGGCTCAGCCATCTTCATGGTCTAATGAGTGCCACAGCCGGAGTAGCGGTTGTCTGTTAGCTGACGAAAAGATAAGTGGCTATACCTATTGCGGCAAGCCAGATATTGGTAATGTTTGACACGGTTATATTTAATATAGCTGCCAGGTATTTTTCTCTATTGAGAAGTGCCAGGCACGACTTAAATTCAGGCCAACTTGTTAAGGTGGCAAGGACGACAAAGCCGATAACTCCTTTTGGGGCATGGGAATGGGTTGCTGCAAATGAGACCACCGGATCGAGATAATAGCCCGATACAGTCAAGCCAATTATAGCTGGCAAGAGCCAGTGGCTCGGATTGAAAGAGTACTCCTCTCCTTCTTCTACCACCTCTTCTTGGGGGCGGATGAAAAAGAGAATGAGCGTTGCAGGGATACAAATAAGCAACCAGATATAGTATTGAGAAGGAGTCAACAGGAAGAAGCTTCCGGCAACGGTTGCGGTGAAGGCAATTGTTGTGACCGTATACAGCTTGTTTGTAGAAAATGTTTTCAATACTTTTTTGCAGATGATCGCCGCTGCCAGCAGGAGTATCGGGTTCATGAAGTTGGATCCTAATGGGGTGGAGGCAGCAAATATTATGTCACCTACCAGTAAGCCAACAAGTAAACAGACAGCTTCAGGTCCGTTGGTAATGAATCCGGTTAATGTGCCAATGTTTTTTATGTTTTTGAGGCACTCTATGGTTATTTCGATGGCAAAACCGATGAGGAACATCTCGAGGATAACTCCAGCTGCACCCACAGAGGCAAGGAGAACATTTCCTCCAAAGAGCAGGGAGCTACCCGTAAAAAATATTAGGACCAGGGCCCAGGCAATAAGATCAAGGCGACCGACAGAGTTTGTTAGAAATATTTTCAAGGTATGGTTGGATGATAGTGGAGGTGGATTGATTCAGCTTTTGTGTTCGGTGATGAAGTCAG
>Ga0209692_10001499_pt1 | contig 31209 bp, 28 predicted proteins | sample tdDd472_FD_187129 | JGI IMG/M metagenome (GOLD analysis project Ga0209692, IMG submission 187129) | Marine sediment microbial communities from the Atlantic coast under amendment with organic carbon and nitrate - tdDd47.2 (SPAdes)... | ecosystem: Environmental > Aquatic > Marine > Coastal >...
TGAAATCACCAAAGGTGCTTTCCCCGATCTCACCGGCCAGACGATTCCCGATGCCGAAGGAGGATTCGCCATAGATACAGGCGCCGCTCTTGATTCGGGAGCCCGGTCCCACGTAGAGCGGCCCTTCAAGGGCCACGTGGGGCCCCACCCGGGTGCCATGGTCCAGGATGATCGGTCCGGCCGTCGTATCGAAGGCGGTGCCCGGAGCAATCTCCACGCCTTCGGCCAGCCAGACCTGATCCGGATCCGGCATATGGCAGGCCTGGCCCCCCTCGGCGGGCAACCGTTCCCCAGCCGGCCGGAGGGTCGAACCGTGACTCCACACCGGCGTTTCACCGTTTTGGGCCGGGGCCAGCCCGAAGGGTTCCCGGCACCATCGGTCCTCAACCGCCAGGCGGGCCAGATCACCCTGAATGGCCTCGGCGGTTGCGGGCACGATATCCCAGATGAAACCCAGTCCGCCCTGGGCCAATATGGCCGGGTCAAGGGACGGGGCCTCCAGGTGGTCGATTCCGGGCGGGACCCATTCGGGGACACCGGCGTCCGGCGACTGCCAGCACCCGGCCTCCGAGGCGGCCTGCATCCAGGCTGCCCAGTGCTCCAGAAGGTCGCGCGCCCGGTCCGCCGCCAGACAGACTGCCAGCAGCCCATAGGCATCCCGCCAGACAAATTCAGGGTCGGGCCCGCCTGCAGCGTTCAGGAGAGCGGCATGGAGATCCGGATTGGCCGGCAACCGCCCGCTCAGCCACACGACCGGTCCCTGGACCGTGGCCAGTTCCCGGGCCACGGCCTCGGCGCCGACGGTCCAGCCCCGCGCCCCGTGCAACGGCTCCAGCCCTGAGCGGCACAGCAAGCCCCCTTTCCCCTGGCCTTCGGGAACGAGGGCGCCGGATCGGGCCAGATCTGTTCGCTCGCGGGCATTCAGAATGCCACAACGGATTTCATAGACCGGAGTGCTCCAGGCCAAGGGCCGGAATTGGGCCAGACTGGCATCTTCGAAAAGGATGGGATACACGGACAAGACCGACGCTCCTTGGGACCGGGACGCATGAGATGATTTCCGACAGGACTATACTATGAGGAGTCGGGTTGGAGCCAACCCAAAGGCGGGAATTTCTCGATCAGGCCAACACGTCGATCAGGGTGCCCAGCATGTCGTCAGCCGCCCGGACCACCGCCAGGTTCGCCTCGATGCCACGCTGTGACTGCATCAACCCCACCATCTCCCGCTCAGGGTTGAGTGTCGCCTGATCTGGTGCGGCCGCGGTACCCCAGCGGGAAATTTTCCCGGCGTGGTGCGAAAAGCGATTCTGCTCGGACTGCAGCCCCTGAACGGCGGTCCCCATGATGGATCCCAGCATGTGATCTTCCTTCCTCCCCCGCAGGGGCTCTTCATTATCGGCATTATCCGCTTTTTCTTTACCTTTTATCCTCCTTTCAGACCCAACACCCCCTCCCGGAGAGGAGGTCATGTTATTTTTCCCACATGAATTTAGGGGCTTATTAGCTGAAATCCATTCTCAGCTAAAGAAACCCCACTGTTCCAGTAGGAGGGGGCCGCCGTTACTAATTGGGATCTGGCATTTTACGAATTCGACCATATCGGACCTGTTTTGTACGGTTTAAGGCGTTCAGATCGGGTCCCGGATTCTGGATTGGATCGTTGATTGACGGCTTGACTCTGGCACTTTGGTAAAACAAGTTTCGATATTAAGAAGATTGAAGATTTGCAGAGACCGTGAAAAGTTGCCAAAAGTGAAACAGCCTCGAAACACTGAACACTATCCGCTGCGGCGGTAGGGAGGTCCCCCATGTTCCAGAAGAAAATCACATTGATGGTGGCGCTGATCGTCATCATGACACTCGGTGCCGGCCTGGCTTTGGCCGAGGAGGCCGAGGGCAAAGACAAGAAAGTCACCGGCAAGGAACTCTTCAAATCCCATTGCAAGGGCTGCCACGGCGAGGACTCCGACGCCGGCGAGTACACCCCCATGACCCTGATCCAGGAGCAGTGGGACGAATTTTTCGACGACATGTGGACCGAGTCGCACGGGCAGGTGGCCTGCCCCAAGGTTGAGGGCAAGATGGTGACCGACATGTTCGACAAGGACACCCTCAAGCTGATCCGGAAGTTCTGTGTGGACCACGCGGCTGACAGCGAGCAGCCCATGACCTGCGGATAGTGTTTCCCGGGGCCCACTGGGCCCCTTTTTCCGGGGCCGCCCGTGCCCCTGTTTGACCGATGTCGCTTTGTTATTCAACCCCTGGAGGGGCACCGATGAAAAGAACTCTGCTAGTCCTGCTGACGATTGTGGCCTTGCTGGCCATGTCGACCGGCGCCTTGGCCGACGATTCCGCCAAGATCAAGGCTCTGGAAAAACGCCTCCAAAAGCTTGAACTGAAAGCCAACAAGAACAAGATCGACTGGAGCGGCGACCTGCGCGTCGAAGCCCATTCCATCACCGGCGAAACCGCCGACCACTATGACGGCATGGCCCTGCAGAACGTCATGGTCAACTCCATGTTCTTCCACCAGGACACCGGCAACCTGCCCATGAACCCGGACGGGTCCTTCAACTACAGCGGCCCCGGCGGCGTCCAGGAGTACATCGGCAACACCGACAACTACGCCGCCTACATGATGTACATGAACGGGCTGGACTTCAATTCCACCTTCCCCCAGTACATGGGCGAAATGCTGTTCGACATGGGCGAAGCCATGTTCATGATGGGCGGCGGCTCGGTGGATGACTGGAATGCCCTCATGGGCGATCCCGAGGCTTTCGGCGCCTACATGGGCCAGGTCCAGGCCGGCGCCATGGACATGATGAAGATGGTCGACGGCCTGCAGAAGGGCTACAAGACCGACAACACCATCATGTACACCACGCGCCTGCGCCTGAACATGAACGCCAAGGTCGCCAAGAACGTGGACTTCACCGGCCGCATGAGCATGTACAAGCCCTGGGGCGCCAGCACCTACGTGCCGGTCTTCAACGGTCAGGCCAATACCATGGCCATGGACGCCGGCGAAGTGGGCGTGCCCAGCAGCACCACCCTGAAGGTCGAACGGGCCTACTTCAACTGGAAGAACATCGCCGGCAAGCCCATGTACCTGAGCCTCGGTCGCCGTCCCAGCACCGGGGGTCCCCCGCTGCACTACCGTCACGACGAGATGCGCGCCGGCACCCCCATGGGCACCGTCATCGACTTCCAGTTCGACGGCGCCACGTTCGGCTACAACTTCGGTCAGAAGACCACGGTGCGGGCCTGCTACGGCCTGGGTTACGAGTCCCAGTTCGGCAACGGTTCCCTGCTGACGGACAATCCCCTCAAGGACGCGTCCTTCTTCGGATTCAACGTGGATGCCTACAACACCCAGGAAATGCAGGTCCAGGCCACCGTGGCGCGGGCCTTCAACATCACCGACGGCTTCAACGGCTACGTGATCATGCCCAACGACCCGGTGACCGGCCAGGCCATGCCCGGCCCCATCGTGACCCGTTACAGCCCCTCCGTGAACCTGGGCGACTTCGACCTGGCCAGTGTCCTGCTGGCCCGTCGCGACGGCCCGGTGGACTGGTTCGTGACCGCCAGTTGGAGCAAGAGCAAGCCCGTGGAAGGCGTGACCACGCCCTTCGGCGGCATGTTCGCCGATCCCTTTGCGGCCGTTGAAGAGCAGACCGGCTCCATGTTCTACCTCGGCGCCCGGTACAACTTCAACGAAGAGCAGACCAAGATCGGTCTGGAGTGGAACAAGGGGAGCCAGTACTGGTTCAACTTCGCCCCCAGCCAGGACGACCTCATTGCCCCCAAGACCAGCACCCGCGGGACCGTCATCGAGGGTTACCTGACCCACAAGATCAACCGCAAGTTCGTGGTCAAGTTGGCCTACATCAACTACGACTACGACTACTCCGGCTCGGGCTGGCACCTGGGTGCGCCCAAGGACCTGGACACGGCCCAGATCCTGGGTTTCCCGACCTACAAGAAGGCCGGCAAGGTAAGCCTCGGCTTCAGCGCCCGGTTTTAAGAAGGAGTTTGCATGAAGACCACGATGACTTTTGTGTTGTCGTTGGTGTGCATCGCCGCGCTGGCCGGGGACGCCCCGGCCGCGCGGCGTACTTATGCGCACCAGGACTACTTCGAGACGTATGAGGGAACCGCCACCTGCCTGGAGTGCCACGAGGCGGAAGCCACGTCGTTCTTCCACTCCCAGCACTACCAGTGGGAAGGCGACACGCCCAACCTTGTCGATGGTGGCGGCGAAGAGCGCCTCGGCAAGATGAACACCATGAACGATTTCTGCACCAATCCCAAGGCCAGCTGGATCGGCAACGCGGTCAACTCCGACGGCAAGGTCATTGCCCAGGGTTGCTCCAAGTGCCACGCCGGTCTGGGTAAAATGCCCACGCGGGAGATCAGTCGTGAGCAGCTTGAAAATATCGACTGTCTGATCTGCCACGCCTCCGGCTACCGCCGGGACGCCTACCAGGATGAAGACGGCAACTGGGAATGGAAGCCGATCCTGTGGAAGAACCAGCGCGGTCTGGACAGCATCTCCAAGCGCATCAGCATGCCCGAACGCAAGATGTGCCTGCGGTGCCATGCCGGTGCCGGCGGCGGGCCCAACTTCAAGCGCGGCGACCTGGAGTACACCCTGGCCGACTGTGACAGTGACTTCGACGTACACATGGCCACCGAGGGCAACGACATGTCCTGCGTGGACTGCCATCGTGGCGAGGACCACCGGGTTCGCGGCCGCGGCGCCGATCTGTCCGGCACCGACAGCCCGGACAATCCCCTGACCTGCACCGAATGCCACGACGCCAAGCCCCACAACGTGGTGGCCCTGGACAAGCACACCGAGAAGGTCTACTGCACGGTGTGCCACATCACGGAGTTCGCCAAGACCGACCCCACCGATATGGTGCGCGACTGGTCGGTGCCCAAGCGACACGAGGAAGCCAACAAGTACTCGGCCACCATCACCTTCGAAAAGAACGTGACCCCCGTGTACGCCTGGTTCAACGGCAACACCCACCTGACCCGCATGGGCGAGGAAGTGAAACCGGCCAAGGACGGGACGGTCTACCTCATGCGTCCGGACGGCAAGCGCAAGGACAAGAATTCCAAGCTGCACGCCTTCAAACTGCACGAGGGCGTGGTGCCCCTCCTGAAGGACAAGAACTGGATCAGCCCCCTGGCCGTCGACGAGTTCTTCATCGACGGGGACATCGACAAGGCCGTCCGCGAAGGCGCGGCCGCGGCCTACGGCGATCACCATCCGGACTACGAGTGGGTGCGGGTGAAGCGTTACATGGGGATCTACCACGAGGTGCGGCCGGCGGACAAGGCCCTGCAGTGTCTGGATTGCCACCGCGAAGGCGGCCGCATGGACTGGCAGGCCCTGGGTTACAAGAAGGACCCGCTGCTGGACGCCATGGACTGATCAGACCGGATATCCGGGAAACTGTGGCAGGACCTCCCTGTTTCCCGTGATCAACCGGGGAAGAGCCCAGCTCTTCCCCGGTTTTTTTTGAATCAGTCGCTCCGCTTGAGAGTCTCTATGGAGCTGTACATTACGGGCACCACCACCAGCGTCAGGAAGGTGGCTACGGCCAGCCCCCAGATGACGGCCACGCCCATGGGGCCCCACCACTGACTGGACTCCCCGCCCAGAATGAGGACCCGGCCGAAGTCCGCCCGAACCAGGGCCGCAAAGTCGATGGACGCCCCGGTCGTCAGGGGAATCAAACCCAGAATGGTGGTGATAGCGGTCAGGATGACGGGCCGGAAACGGGTCAGACCGGCGGTCAGGATAGCCTCGTTCTTGGCCATACCCCGCTTCCGTAACTGGATGATGTAGTCCAGCATGACAATGGCATTATTCACCACAATCCCAGCCAGACTGATCACCCCCACACCGGTCATGATGATGCCGAACGGGGTCTGGGTGATCATGAGACCGGACATGACTCCGATCAACGACAGGATCACGCTGAACAGGATGATGATGGGCACCGTGACCGAACTGAACTGGCTGACCAGCACCACGAAAATGAGCATGACGGCCAGTCCGAAGGCGTCGGTCAGGAAGGCCGAAGCCTCCTCCTGGTCCTCCGTCTCCCCGGTGTAGTCAACGGTATAACCCGGCGGCAGATCCAGATCCTCCAGAAGCCCCTGGATTTCGGCCAGCAAGGCATTGGAATTGTATCCGGTGGCCACATCGGCGGAAACGGACACCACCCGGCGCGCATCCAGTCGGTTGATGGCCGCCAGGCCGGTGCCGAATTCCACGTCGGCAAAAGCATTCACGGGAATATTCTTACCCTCGAAGAAAACCGTGGCGTTTTCCACGTCCTCAACTTTGCCGCGGAAGGGTGCCTTGTACCGCACGGTCACGTCGTACTCGTCTTCACCGGAGCGATACTTGGCGGTTTCGCTGCCGTGAAGGGCGGTGCGCACGGTGCCTGCGATGTCGAAGGTGCGCAGGCCGAAGCGGCCGGCCTTTTCCACATCGGGCAACACCCGCAACTCGGGCAGGGCGTTGTCATAGTTGTCGGTGATGTCCACCAGACCGGGCACCGGACGGATGATGTCGGTGACCCGGCCGGCCAGGTCACCCAGGATCTCGAAATCATCCCCCGAAATCTCAATGTTCACCGGCGGTCCGGTGGGCGGACCCTCCTCCATCTTGTCCACGGTGATTCGCGCCCCGGTGAAGTCCTTCAGAGCGGTCCGCAGGTCTTCCAGATACTGTCGCGAGGACCCGCCCCGATCCGCCATGTCCACGAACTCCATGGTCACCATGGCCTGGTGCGACGGCAACTGGCCACCCATCTGGGAATTGATGGGCGCGCCGACCGTGGCATTGTACTCCTTGAGGTCCGGGAGCTGGGCCACTTCGGTTTCGATGATCGACGCATAGTGGTCGGTCACTTCGATGCGGGTTCCGCTGGGGGCGTCGATATTCACCGTGGCGAACTGGGGATCCACGTCGGGGAACAGTTCCACGCCGGCGTTGAACTGTCCGAAGAGCATGAACACGCCCACCAGGGATCCGATCATGACCACCAGGATGAGTGCCCGGTTGCGCAGGGCCCAATTCAGGGTGGGCTCATAGGTTCGCAGGCCGAAGGCGATGAGGCGATCGCCCAGCAGGATTTTTTCCTCGCCCTTGACGGCCGTGCCCATGAAGCGGGCACACAACACCGGGTTGAAGATCAGGGCCACCAGCAGCGAGGCCGCCAGGGTAATGATCACGGTGATGGGCAGGTACTTCATGAACTCGCCCATGATCCCCGGCCAGAATGCCATGGGCCCGAAAGCGCAAATGGTCGTCAGGGTGGACGCGATGACCGCGCCGGCCACCTGTCCGGTACCGAAGCCGGCGGCCTCCTCGGGATCCTTCCCCTTGGCCCGGTGCCGGTAAATGTTCTCCACGATCACGATGGCATTGTCCACCAGCATACCCAGAGCCAGGATCAGGCTGAACAGCACCACCATATTCAGGGTGATGCCCAGCGCGTCCAGCACAATGAAGCTGATCAGCATACTGAAGGGGATGGCGATCCCCACGAACAGGGCGTTGCGGAAGCCGAAGAAGGCCAGCAGCACGCCCACCACCAGCAGCAGTCCGCTCAGGATGTTGTTCTCGAGCTCGGTGACCGTCTGTTTGATCTGCACCGACATGTCGGCCACGATGCTGACTTCCAGTTCGGGCGGAAAGACCGTCTTCATCCGCTCGATGGTGCCACGCACCTCGTCGGCGATGTCGATGATGTTCTCGCCGCTACGCTTCTTGACGATGAGCGTCACCGAATCGCGGCCGCGCACCCGGCTGATGGTCTCCCGGTCCTTGATGCCGAAGGTCACCGTGGCCACATCCCGCACGTACACGGGCGGATCGATGCCCGGATTCACCACGAAGTCCAGGATCTCCTGGGGATCGGCCACCTCGCCCCGCACGCGCACCTGGTAATCGTACACGCCCATGGGCAGCTTGCCCCCGGGAATGGTGATGTTCTGCAGTCCCACGGCGTCCTGCACGTCCAGCAGGGCCAGGTCGTAGTAGGCGAGCTTCTCCGGGTCCACGTCCACCTGGACCTCGTTCTCGATCCCGCCGACCAGGTCCACGCCCAGCACACCTTGGATCTGCTCAAGTTCCTCCTGCAGGTCCTCGCCGATCCGCTTGAGCCGGAATAGGTCGATGTCGCCGGCCAGATTCACCTGCATCACGGGGAAGGCGTCCGCCGCACTGATTTCCCGGATTATCAGGTCATTGCGGGGATCGGTGGGAAGGTCGGGCTTGGCCAACTCCACCCGGTCACGGACCGTCTGCAGGGCGTCGCTCATATCCACCTTGGAATCGAACTCCAGGCTGATGATGGACATGCCGTAGGACGAACTGCTGGACATTTCCTTCAGGTCTTCCATGCCCTTGAGCTGCTTCTCAAGTTTCCGGGTGACCAGGTTCTCCATGTCCGCCGGGCTGGTGCCCGGATAGGGCGCCATGATGCTGACGAAGGGGATCTTCACGTCCGGTGACGATTCCCGCGGCAGTTCAATGTAGGTTTTGACACCCAGAAACGTGATGATCGCCATGAAGGCGAAGATCATGGGATAGCGCCGGATGGCGCCCCGTGTGAGTTTCATCAGTCCTGCTCCCCGCTGGGCTCGGCGGCCCGGATACGGCTGCCCGCCTCGTCCTGTCCGATCTCCTGCGGATCATCGGTCCGGCTGCCGTCCGTGCGGTCGGCCAGCTGGGTCACGCGTACCCGGCCGCCCTCTCGGACCTCGCGCTGCCCGCGCACCACCAGGCTGTCGCCCGGAGCCAAGCCCTCCAGCACGGCCACCATCAGGCCTTGGGACTGCCCCAGTTTGATGTTGCGTCGCCGCACATTCTGGCCGTCGGTCACGAAGACCATGGGCCCGTCGGGACCGCTCAGCACCGCATCCCGGGGCACCAGCAGCGCATCCTCCACGCGGGCCTTCTGCAGACGGGCCCGACCGATAACCCCGCTGAACAGGGTGCCGTCGGGGTTGGGGATTTCGATCTCGAGCATGAATTTTCCCGTCTGGCGGTCCGCTTCCAGGCCCACCCACGTCACCGCGCCCTTGGCGGAGGTACCCCGTTTGCCCAGTTCGACAACTGCGGATTGTCCGGGGCGCACCCATTGGACCTGGACGTCGGTGAGATAGGTTTCCAGCTTCAGGACCGACGGATCGATGAGCCGCACCGCCGGCAGGCCCGGGCCCATCATCTGGCCCAGCTCCACATACCGATCGGTCACGATGCCGGCGAAGGGTGCGGTAATGGCCGCCCGCTCATGGCGCTTGGCACTGATGTCGGCCCTGGAGAGGGCACCTTCGTACGCACTCTCGGCTTGGAGCAGTTCCATGCGGCTGACTTTCCCGGCCTCGAAGAGCTGACGCACCTTGTCCACGTTGTAGGCCTGAGTGGAAAGTTCCGCAGCTGCGGAGGCCTTATCGGCCGCCAGGATGGCCCGGTCCTGCTCAAGAATGACGGCGCCGGCCTTCACCCACGCGCCCTTGGCCACGCGAATATCCACCACCGGACCACTTTCCTGGGCGCTGAGCACCGTGCCGCGCACCGGGGCCACTGGCCCGCTCACTTCGAAATACTGGTCCATGGCCTGGGGTTCAAGCACCAGCACGCGCACGTTGCGCGGGGTCTCCACCTTGTCGACCACGGCCTCTTCTTCCTGGCAGCCGCCCAGCAGGACGGTCAGGGCCGTCAGCAGCACCAGGCCGCCGAGGACGGGGTTCTTGGTCACACGCGTGTACATCATGGGGACACCTCCGCCACCAGACCGGGGATTTGATTGAGGGACACCAAGGGCGAATAGCCCAGGGCCCGTTTAAGGGACGCGGTGATCACGAGAACCTCGTACCGCGCATCGATGACGTTGCTCCGGGCCTCGGCCCGGTTGGCTTCGGACAACAGGACGTCCAGAAAATTGACCTTGCCCATCTGCAGCATGAGAAGGCTTTCCTCCAGGACCTCTTCGCTGCGGGTCAGGTTCAACTGGACCGCCAGCAGGAGTTCCCGGGCACTGCGCAGATTGGCCAGCAGTTCCAGGGTTTCCACCTGCACCAGACGGCGTTGGCCGGTGACCTCGGCTTCGGTGCGACGGATCTGGGCTGCGGTCTCCGCCACCAGCCCCCGTGTCAGCAGGCCGTCGAAAACAGGGACGTTCAGGGCCACGGAGGTTCGCCAGCTGTCGTGGCCGTCCTCGAACACGTTGTCGAACGTGTTGCCCACGTACCCATATGAGCCGAACAGGGTCAGGTAGGGTCGATGATCCGCCTGCTGGGCTTTCTTGTTCTGGCGCAGGATGTCCGCGAACACCAGGGAGGACTCCAACTCCGGCCGGTTCTGGGCCAGTTCCAGGGCCACTTGGTCCTGGAGGGGGTCGGTCTCCACCTCCTGCCGGTTGGCGATGCGCAGACCGTCCTCGGGACGGCGACCCATGATCGCGTTGAGGCGGGCCCCTTCGTTGCGCAAGCGCGCCTGGGCCAGGGTCAGCTGGGGCCGGGTATTGGCCAGGGTCACGGCGGCCTGAAGCGTGTCCAGCCGTGTGGTCAGTCCGAGTTCGTACCGCATCTGGATGATGTCGAGGACTTCCTTCTGGTTCGCCAGCTGGGCGCGGACCGCGGAAATGCGTTCGGCCGCCTTGATGATGCTGTAGTAGGCGGCAACGGTGGTTTCAGACGTCTGGTTCTCCACGGCGGTGGTATTCAATTCCTGCCGTCGGATGCCCAGTTTGGCCGCCCCCACCGCTCCGCTGATCTTCAGCGGATTGATGGTCCAGTTCAGGTTGGCGTTGGCCCGCAGAAAGCTCTGGGCCTTGATGTCGCCGGCCTCCGGAATAAAACTGCCAAAGCCACCCAGCCAATCATTGAACCAATCCGGGGCATCGGGCGGGGCCCCAAGGCCGCCGTCCCCGCCGCCGCCGAAAGTTGAATCCAGGGCAAAGCTGGGATCCCGTCCCCGGGACCAGTCACCCACCAGATCCAGGGTGGGCAATCCGGTTGACAGGGCCTGATCCATCACCCCTTCCAGTTCGGCCATGCGCAGCCGCTCGGCCTTCAGGGCGTCGTTGGTTTCCAGAGCCTGAAGGACACAGGCTTCCAGATCCAGAACCTCATCCGCACCGGGCCGGGCGGTGATCTCGGGGCCCAGGGGTTCGGACCGCGTGAAATTTGGCCCGCCGCTCTCTCCCGTGTCCTGTCCCAGGGCGACACTCCCAGTCGCCAGGATGAGCAGAAGACACAGGACCGGCAGGAAATCCCTCCGTTTGGATTCCATCTCTTAATCCTTTTCCGGGTTCGGGTGGTCGTGTGAAAAAAGTTGGGCAAAGCGCGCCGCGTCTTCGGGTGATCGCGGCTGCCGACGTTTGGCGTCGGCGACCATGGCGTCCCCGACCTCGATCATCAGCGCAATGAGTTCATCTCGGGGATGGCAGGCCGCTCCAGCGGTATTGAAGTGCACCGCCAGGCCATGGGTGAACAGGGACATCTTCTTGAGCAGGATGGTGCGTTCGAGTTCCGGCAGGTCGGCCAGATCGGGATTGGACCCCATGTCGGCCAGGATTCCGGACAGAAGGCGATGGCCCCGGTCCTTGTCCTTCAATTCGCGCATGAACAGGGCCTGGTACCAGCGCGGACAATCGTAGACGAATTCCATCACCCCCACACCCACGTTCAGGAACTGGTTCTGAGTCCAGGGCCGGCGGGTGTAGTCCATGATCTTGTCAATCGCCACGTCCGCCGCGGCCAGGGCCAATTCCTCCATATTGGCGAAATTGGAATAGACCGGGGCCGTGGACGATCCAAGCTCGTCGGCCACCCGGCGGGCGCTCAGTTGGTCCAGGCCGTGATTCCGCACCACCTGATAGGCGGCGGAGATGATTTCGTCCCGGTCAAAGACGGTTTTGCGAACCATGGTCAACTCCCGTAAAAAATCTCGATATTACAGATGTTACATTACGGGCGTTATATAACGAGTGTTTCACCCCAAATGCAACTTTATCGTGGAAAATACGGGAAATATTTAAAAAACGTCGAGAACCAGCAGGACACCGGCCAGCGCCAAGCCCACGGCCAGGAATTTCTTCCGGGTGAACGGTTCCTTCAGGAACAGGCTGGCAAACAGCAGGAGGTAAATGGTACTGGTCTGATTCAGGATGGACGCCTTCCCGGCCGTGTTGAATTTCATCCCGGCCACCCACAGCATCAGGGCCAGGTAAGAGCCCAGCACCGTCCCCGGGATACTGAATTTCCAGGCCGCCTGAGGTCGAAAGATGGAAAACAACCGTCCCCGGGACCGGGACATCAGGGCCGCCGGCACCAGCCCCAACAGGCTGCCGAACTGGCGCACCGCCGTGGCCCAGACCACATCCGACCGCTCCAGCACGGGTTTGGCCAGCACGATCCCGAAGGACAGGAACGCCATGGCGAAAGCGCCCAGCAGGATGCCCACCCCCAGGTCACGGCGGGAACTGCCCTGGGGGGCCCGCACGCGGGTGGACACCAGTACGCCGCTGAGGACCAGCCCCATGCCCAGGAACTGGGACAGCCCCAGCCGCTCACCCAGCATGAAATAGGCGAACAGGATAATGAACGGGGAATAGAGCAGATCCACGATGGCGTTGATGCCCGCGCCCACCCGGTTCAGGCTGGCGTGAAACAGGGTGTCGGCAATGGCAATGGCGATTAGGCCGCTGGCGATGAGAATGAGATAATCCATCAGGGGCGCCTGTCCCCACAACGGCGTCCCCATGATCATCAGGGTGACCACGAACAGGACACAGGAAAGCGTGGACCGAAACAGGTTCAGCGCCAGCGGCGGAAAGGTTTCCCCCGATTTCCGGAAAAGGATGACGGCAAAGGCCCAGACCAGGGCACAAGCCAGCGCGTAGAATTCACCCAATTCGACCAGCCTTACAAGATGGAAGTTTGTTCGCCCTCGGAAGTGCGGGGGAAAGAAACGAAAACCCGGCATCCTTGTCCAGGTGTGGAATCGATGACCAGGCGGCCGTCGATGGCGCGCAGACGTTCGCGAATGCTGAACAGCCCGAAGCCCCCGGTCTCGTCCATGAGGTCCCGGTCCGACTGCCAGGAACTGACGTCGAACCCGTCGCCGTCATCCTCCGCCAGGATGGTCAGGAATTCGGGATCGTGGGACACGAAAATCCGCACGTTGTCCGCGTTGGCGTGCTTGTAGATGTTGGACAGGAGTTCCCGCACGGTCTGGAAGGCCATGTTGCGGAGGTCGGCGGGCAGTTCGGTCCCTTGGCCGTCCTCCTCCATGACGCAGGCCAAGCCGGTGCGCTGACGGAACTGGTTCGCCAGCCACTCCAGCGCCGCAACCAGCCCCACCTCGTGCAGGACCGGCGGGAAAAGCTCGAAGGACAGAGTGCGTGCATCGGCCATGGTATCGTCCAGGATATCCAGGGCTTCCTGGACCACCTGGGCGGGGTCGTCGATCTTGTCGGGATACTTGAGCAGGGTCACCTTGGCCCGGATGCCGAAAAGTTGCTGGGCCAGCCCGTCGTGGATGGCCTCGGCCAGAACCCGGCGCTGGCGGTCCTCCACCATGGAGAGCTGACTGGTCAGGTTGCGCAGTCGGGCCTGATACTCCAGCAACTGGTCCTCGGCCGCCTTCTTCCCCGTGATGTCCCGCAGGACGGAAAAGGTCAGGCGCCGTTCCGAATAGGGAAACGCGCTCAGGGACAGCCACTTAAGTGACCCGTCGCGGCACTTATAGCGGCTTTCGAGACTGTCGACGGTTTCCCCTTCGGCCAGCCGGCTGATCGCCGCCTGAACAACTTCCAGGTCATCTTCGAACACGAATTCGGGCAGGGGCCGGGACATGAGATCATCCCGGGACCAGCCCAGGACCCGCACCCAGGCGGGATTCAGTTGCTGCAGATTGCCCTCGTAATCGCCCACGGCCAGCATATCCACCGACAGGTTGAACAGTCGGTCCCGTTCCTCCTCGGCGTGCATCTGGTTGGTGACGTCGGCAAAGGAGCCCAGCAGGAGCAAGGGGCGCCCGCGCTTGTCATCCACGGTGAGGGCGCGCACGTTGACCCAATGGAAGGAGCCGTCCGAAAAGCGGATGCGGAACTCCTGGTCGCTGGCCCGGCGGTCGCCGTTGCGGACTTCCGTGACCGCCCCCTGAATGCGCGCGCGGTCATCATTGTGAATCTGTTGCAGAAGCCAATCCATGCTGCTGCCGAGACTGTCGGGGGTGTACCCGACCAGGTCCATCAGTCGGGTCGACAGGCGGAATTCCAGGGTCTTGAGATCCAGCGACCAGGCCACGTCGTTGAAGTCCCGGATGCCGAGGCTATGGAAATCCAGGGTTGGATCGAGGGCGAAGCCGTGCAGGAAATGCTGAGGTGCCTCCACCTCGCCTTCGGTCACCCGGATATCGGCCAGGAGCCGACCGGCCAGGAACCGGCGGAAGCGACGCCAGGTCGTATCCTTATTTGGGGCCAAAGGAATTCCGCCAGCGTTGCCGTGGGTCGTCGAAGACAACGGACTCGGGATTGAAGGTGTCGAGTTGCAGGCCCTTGGCGCGCAGCTCCGCCCAGCCGGGGGGACCGCCGCAATCCTCGGCCGGGCAGTTACCCGTTCCATCCAGACAGCAGGGCATCTCCTCCGGTCCCACCTGTTCCAGAAGCGATTCCACCAGCACTTCGTGCTGCCAACCGTCCCCAAAATCGTAATGGTAGAGAATGGGCGGGGAGGCCGGCCGCAGAAAATCCCCGATGAGGTGATCCCAGCCGGGCAGCACCTCGGACGCGCCGTGGAAGTCGCTTTCGTCCGGAATGCCCATCTTGAAGGCCCGCCCGGTGACCGGGTCGTCCAGGCTGAACATGTGCAGGTGGCAGTCCATCCAGCCCAGGCAGTCCTGCAGGGCCACGTGCAGATCCCAGAACGAATAGTTGGCCGGCACCAGCAGACGGCGCCAGACCGGTTCCGGCATCAGCAGCAGCTCAACGCGGATCTGCAAAGCCGCCCCTGCGTAAGGCGCCCCGGGAAAGTGAATAATGTTGTTGCCGGTGGCCATGCGTTGCTGCTTTCTGACTTATTCGTGGTCGACGTCCGTTTCGGCCGCCTGCCAAGCCTGCCGGATCATACGCCCGATCTGCCAGGACAGAATCAGGAAAAAAGTGAGGCCCACCCCGATCATGGCCATTTCCACCCGGGAGGCCGTCTGCCCACCGGTAGCCGCCTGCGCCGTTTGGCGGGCCAGACTGCCCAGCCAGGTCTGTGCCACCATGCTGGGAAGAATGGCTCCCAGCCCGCCCAGATAGGCCCACCAACCGGTGCGGCCCGAGGCCAGTGTGTAGCATACCAGACCGTAGTTCAAGGGGGAAAGGCGGGCCATGATATTGAGTTTCAAAGCCTGGTCCACGGCCAGCCTATCCACCGCCGCCAGCTTGGGATTGCGCGCCACCCATCCCTTGATGCTGGACCGGAACAGGACCCGCCCGATCAGGAACATCAAAGACCCGGAAACCAACCCGCCGCCGAAGACAAGGCCCAGCCCGATCCAGGGTCCATAGAGCAACCCGGCAGAAAAACCCAGGGCCGACACGGGGAAGCACACGGAGGTCAGCCCCACGAAGGCCCCCAGGAAAACGGCATAGCCGGTGGAGCCCTGTTCCTTGAGGTAAGTCTCAAGGGCGGGCCACCCGTCGCGGGCCAGGAGGGCCAGGGTCAAAATGATCCCCACCCCCACCAGGGGCAGAACGCGCCCCCGCCACACGCTGGTTCCGGCGGTTTCAGCAGAAGGATTCATTCCGGAATACTAACAGACGGGCCCCGGAAAGTCAGGTGATGGGATATCCGGACCGCGCCCCCCCAAGGCGGGTCTTGACACCCACCACGTGGCAGGGCATATCATGGGCAATTGCAGTGTTTCTCCAACCAATGGACCGGACATGACCAGCCCCCAATTCGACCCCAGACTCGCCGCCTGTCCTCTCTGCCACGGCGTGCACGTCCGCCCTTTCGATCGGGATCACAACGGCATCACCATCGACCGCTGCGCGGACTGCCGGCTGATGTTCATGAATCCCCCCTACACGGACGCCCATCTGGACCACTACTACAGCACGTACATCAATGAGGACGAGCGCACGGGAAACGAACCCGAGGAAAAGCACCGGCAGAAACGCGCCGCTTTCGACCTCATCACCCGCTACAAGCAGACCGGCCGTTTTCTGGCTATCGGCTGCGGATCGGGACTGGAACTGGAGATTGCCCGCGAGCTGGGTTTCACGCCCGAGGGTTACGATGTGGACCCCGCGACCACCCGGGAAGTGTCCCAGCGGATCGGCGTGCCCGTTCACAGCGGGGACTTCGCGGCCCTGAACCTGCCGGACGCCAGCTTCGACGTCCTGTTCCTGGACCAGGTCCTGGAACACCCCAAGGATCCCGGCGGGTACCTGAAGCAGATCCACCGGCTATTAAAGGATGACGGCGTGGTGTATTTCGGGGTTCCCAACCTGGATTCCTTCAGCGCCCAACTCAAGGGACTGCAGGGACGTCTGGGCCTGAAGAACCGCAGCCGGGGCAGCCACTACGACACCGGGCATCATCTCTTCTACTACCAACCCGCCGTGCTGCGCAGGATCCTGGAAACCCACTACGATTTTCAGGTGCTGACGGTGGCGGGGGATCCCCGGGTGACCATCTCCCCGCTGCGCTACCGATGGGCCCGGCGCATGCACCAACTGTGCTCGCGGTTTGCGGTGGTGGCGCGGAAGCGCCCGAGAAGCTAGCGGCGAGAAAAGGCCGGCTTCCGCCCAGGCGAATCAGTTCGCCCACCGGACGGGCCTGAAGCCGGATTTGTTCCCGGTATCGGGGTAAAAGGTGAACCGGCTGGCCGAGCGGTTGCCCCCTGGCGGCTGGGTGTAGACCCCGCCCCTCATCACGCGAAGCGCCCCCGGGGCCACATCGTAGGCCGGGTCCTCCGGGGGCAGGTTCTCATAGTCCAGGCGAAATCCGTCCCAGACCCACTCCCACAGATTGCCATGCATGTCGTATAAGCCCCACGCGTTGGGGCTTTTCTCCCCCACCGGGTGAGAGACATCAGACGCGTTCCCGCAGTGCCAGGCCACCTTATCCAGGTTCGAGTCGGGAATACAGGCGCTGATGGGCGATGCGACAAGAGGGCCATTGCAGATCGTCGTCTGGCTACCGGCCCGACAGGCGTACTCCCATTCAGCCTCAGTCGGCAAGCGATAGCCGTTCGCGCTTCGGTTCCAGGTCACATCGCCGTCCAACCCATTTATGGTATAGGCTTGGGCTAACCCTTCGCTCAGGGAAAGCTGGTTGCAGAACCCAACCGCCTCGTCCCAGGTCAAGTCACTTTTCGGAAGCTGCGACGTGGAGGTCCCTGACCCCATAACCTCATCCCACCACTCTTCGGTAACTTCCGTTTGGGCCATGAGAATATCCCGCGTCAAAGTGACTGTATGGAGAGCTTCCCGGTCGGCCCATCGACCCGCCTCATCTATGGGACTCCCCATGGAAAACGACCCGGACGTAACCAAAACGAAATCCTCGACAGTGGCCTGGCCTCCATCATCGGCATAGACACGTATGGAAAAATCGGCATTCAAATAATCCGGGAGATCGGCACTTGCATCCCAAGTCGCCCTCAGTCCCACGGACGGCGTCACACCGGACCCGACATCTCCGGTAACCGCATGACACTCCTGGTCCCAGGAAACACCGCCGTCAACGGAAAACCACAAGCTCACAAAGACCAGGTCGCCATCGGCATCCGCAATATCGAAATCCACATCAATGACCGGGGAATGAGGCCGTTGCTGTGCAATCACGTTTGAAACGACTGGCTGCGTGTTGGCCTGACACACCCCAGCGAACAGGACCATGATTCCCCAGGCAAAAAAAAGGCGTTTCATGAGAGAGGTCATTTCATTTCACCAGGGTTATTTTCTTTGAATCCGAGGTGGAACCGCCCTTGATCCGGACCAGGTAAACACCGGCGGGCATCATGTGGCCGGTGTGGTCCCGTCCATCCCAATGATGCGTAAAATCGCCGGCTTCGAACGCCTGTGAGATGAGACGATTAATGCAGCGACCACTCAGGTCATAGATATTCAACTCAACCGGCCCAGGACGCCCGACCGAAAAGGAGAGGGTGATCCGGGGATTGAAGGGATTGGGCTTTGTGCCCCCCAGGGTGACAGCGACGGGAATGCCTCCATCATCAGACACGCTGGATATCCTCATCACCGCCGTCACACCAATCCCGATTCGATTGGTGTTTACCACGAAGACATTTGATTGGCCGAAAGTAGAGGTGGGTTCCTGGGCGCGCGATTCCGAAGGGGCATGAAAAAGACATCCGGCCAGAACAACTCCCAGCCCAACTGACCTGCGATATACCTTCATGGGCGTCTCCTGGATATTGAAACTCCAAACGGGGCCGCGACTGCCGTATCCACAGGATAAACAATCCTTGAGGGCGCAGCCGTGTAAAGACAAAAGATCCTAAACGTTGTTCCCACCCCACCGGGAAGGGCATTGTAGCCGGATTCTTTTTGTGAAAAGAAGAAAAACTCAGAAAACCTAGGGGGATTACCCGCTGCGCTGCTTAACTGAAAGTCGGCGGGAAACAAAAATCCCGCCGAAGCGGGTAACTCATTGATATTATTAAAGAAAAATGGTGGAGCCAGGGGGGCTCGAACCCCCGACCTCTTGACTGCCAGTCAAGCGCTCTCCCAGCTGAGCTATGGCCCCACTCAATTCGTATTGAGGGGCAAATATAGCAACTTTCGCCTTTGTGTCAAACTTTTGGTTGGGCCTGAGGGACTGCAACCGCCAGGCCCTGGAATCCTGAGCCCAGGCCCGCCCCAATAACTTTACCGCACCTTGACTTTCGGCGTCCGCCTGACTAGAATGCCGCCTACCCGGTCAAGACGCAAACGCCGTCCTGGCCCCCGTTTCGGTGCCGGAGTGGTGGAATTGGTAGACGCGCTGGACTCAAAATCCAGTGTTCCTTTGGAACGTGTGGGTTCAAGTCCCACCTCCGGCACCATCAGGATATGCAAAAGGGACGACCCAGGCGGGGCCGTCCCTTTTTTCTGTCTCGCGGATACCTACTTCTTGTCCATATACGGATACCGGTAGTTCCGCGGCGGATCGAAGGTTTCCTTCACGGTGCGCGGGCTGGTCCAACGGATCAGGTTCAGGTAGCTGCCCGCCTTGTCGTTGGTCCCGGAGGCCCGGCTGCCGCCGAAGGGCTGCTGCCCCACCACGGCGCCCGTGGGCTTGTCGTTGATGTAGAAGTTGCCGGCGGTGCCCTCCAGCTCGTCCTTCATCTTGATCAGGGCGGCCCGATCCTGGCCCCAGATGGCGCCGGTCAGCGCGTAGGCCGAAGCGCCGTCGCAAAGGCGCAGGGTCTTCAGCAGATCCTTCTCCTCGTAAACGTATACCGATAGCACCGGACCGAAGATCTCCTCGACCATGCTCTCGTAGTTGGGGTCCGTGCACTGGATAACCGTGGGCTCGATGAAGTAGCCCGTGGAATCGTCGCACTTGCCGCCGGCGATGATGCGGGCCTTGCCCTTGGCCGCCTTGCTGCGGGCCCGGGTCACGTAGCCGCTGATGGTGTCGAAAGCCCCCTGGTCGATGACCGCGCCCATGAAGGTGCGGAAATCGGTCACGTCGCCCATCTGGATGGTGGCCACTTCGGCCAGCAGTTTGGAACGGACGTCCTTCCAGAGGTTGGCCGGAATGTAGGCGCGGCTGGCGGCGCTGCACTTCTGGCCCTGGAACTCGAAGGCCCCGCGGACCATGGCCGTCACCAGGGCGTCCACGTCGGCACTGGGGTGGGCGAAGATGAAGTCCTTGCCCCCGGTCTCGCCCACGATGCGCGGATAGCTCTTGTAGTTGTGGATGTTGTTGCCGATCTGCTTCCACATGCCCTGGAACACGCCGGTGCTCCCGGTGAAGTGGATGCCGGCCAGATCCGGGCTGGCCATGACCGGGTCGCCAATGGCGCCGCCGCGGCCGGGCACGAAGTTGATCACGCCGTCGGGCATGCCGGCTTCCTTGAGGATCTCCATGATGTAGTGACCGGAGAACACGGAACTCGACGCGGGCTTCCACACCACGGTGTTGCCCATCAGCGCGGGCGCGGTGGGCAGGTTGCCGGCGATGCTGGTGAAGTTGAACGGCGTCACCGCGAACACGAAGCCGTCCAGGGGACGCTGTTCCAGCATGTTCCACATGCCGGGGGCGCTGCCGGGCTGCTCGGCCATGACCTGTTGGGCGTAGTAGGGGTTGAAACGCCAGAAGTCGATCAGTTCGCAGGCGCTGTCGATTTCGGCCTGGAAGGGATTCTTGCTCTGGCCCAGCATGGTCGCGGCGTTCACCACGTCGCGGTGACGGCCGGCCAGCAGTTCGGCGGCCTTCAAAAGGATGGCGGCGCGGTGCTCGAACGGGGTGTCGGACCAGCTTTTCTTGGCCTTCTGGGCGGCCTTGATGGCCAGCTTGACTTCCTTCTCGCCCGCCTGGTGATACTGGCCCAGCACGTGCTTGTGGTTGTGCGGCATGACACAGTCGGCCGTATGGCCGGTCCGGATTTCCTTACCGTCGATGACGGCGGGGATATCGATCTTCTGGGCGGCCATGGCCTTCAGGGCGGCCTTCAGGGACTTTTTTTCCGGGGAACCGTCGGCATAGCCCTTGATGGGCTCGTTGAACGGCACAGGCACCTTGTATATGGCGTTGGGCATGATTCCTCCTCGGGACACTCGGGACGCTCGGGGGCGTCGGCCGGACACGGGTCACATCCACATGATGATCACGGATTACCTCGGGACGATGGCAAACAAAAGGGCCCGAAGCAAGAAGTTCATTGTCGATCGCGGCCGGAGTGTTAAACTTGGAGATTGAAACGGCGTTCTTAAACCGGCGGCACCTCAATGGCCCGCCCAGCCCAGGACGGAAACATGACCCAGGCACCCAAAAACCTGCAGACCATCGAATCGCACATCATGGCCCTCCAGGACCTTCATCCTGCTGCCAGCGGTGATTTTACGGGCCTTTTGAACGACATCACCTTCGCGGCCAAGATCATTTCCCGGGAAGTGACCAAAGCCGGCCTGGTGGACATCCTGGGCGCCACCGGCGACGAGAACGTGCAGGGCGAAGTCGTGCAGAAACTGGATGATTTCGGCAACAATGTTTTTCTGAAGTGTCTGGGGACCCGCGGGCAGGTCTGCATCATGGGCAGCGAGGAAATGGCCGACCCCGTGTTCGTGGAATCCAAGTCCGGCACCGGCAACTACATCGTGGTCTTCGACCCCCTGGACGGCAGCTCCAATATCGACGCCAACGTTTCCGTCGGGACCATCTTCGGCATCTGGAAGCGGCACCACCGCCGCAACAACGTGGACCTGGACGACCTCCTCCAGCCCGGTATGCAGCAGGTGGCCGCCGGCTACGTGATCTACGGCTCCAGCACCATGTTCGTCTACACCGCCGGACACGGCGTGCACGGGTTCACCCTGGACCCCAGCATCGGTGAGTTCCTGCTGAGCCATGAGAACATCACCACTCCCTTCCACGGCAAGATCTACTCCGTGAACGAGGCCTACGAGCCCAAGTGGTCGCCGGCGGTGAAAGAGGTGGTCCGGCAGATCAAGTACGGACGCGACAGCGGCGGCGGCAACGGCGTCATGTCCACCCGCTATATCGGGTCCCTGGTGGCGGACTTCCACCGCAACCTTCTCTACGGCGGGGTCTACCTCTACCCGCCCACCGAGGACAAGCCCGAGGGAAAACTGCGGCTCATGTGTGAGGCCGCCCCCCTGGCCATGATCGTGGAGCAGGCCGGCGGCTACGCCTCCAACGGGCAGCAGTCCATCCTCGAAGTCGTCCCCGACAACCTGCACATGCGGGTGCCGCTGTACATCGGCAGCCGCGGCGACGTCATGTGGATCGAGAAAATGCTGGGCGATGGCAAGGACTGCATCTAGCCGACTCCAGGAAAAAGGAAAGGGCCGGGGGAAACCCCGGCCCTTTTTATTTTCCCGGCGATGGTCAGACCGGCGGATTCATCTGCTTCTGCAGCCCCTTGGTCTCAATGACCAAGCCCAGTGCCATGTTCTTGCAGCGGGGCCGGTGGGGACGTCCGGCGGGAATGAGAATGGACTCACCCTGACGCAACGACTCCTCGCGCCCGTCGATCTCCACCACCAGTTCCCCCTCCAGGATGTAGACGAACTCGTCCTGGTCATGGGTGTGGGTGATGTAGTCGCCGCTGTAGCGCACGATGAAGGCATGGTACTTGCCGTCGATGTCCGTAATCTCGACGGGGCGAAAGGCGCTGGTCAGACCGCGGGCCAGTTTCAGGACTTGCTGCTTGTGCACGTTTTCCTCCCGGTCCTTGCGGACATCAACAGGGCTATTGCCCGGTTTCTTCTTTCAGCAACGCGGCCTCCGAGGATTCCGGAAAACGCGTCATGAGGTCGCCGCCCATGGCCCAGGCTTCGTCGGTCCGGCCCAGTTCCAGCAGGCACGAGCGGCCCTTGAGCAGGGCGCTGGGCAGATACTCGCTCTGCGGAAAGTCGTTCATCAGGCGCTGAAAATAGTCCAGGGCCTGGTTCCAGTCGCCGTCGCCGTACCAGAGATCCCCCAGCCAGTAGGTCGCGTCGTCGGCGGACTCACTGTCGGGAAACTTGGCCAGGAACTCCTGGAACCCGGAGCGGGCCAGTTCGGTGTTCCCGGTGGTCCGGTCCAGCTTGGCCGTTTCCAGGATGGTGCGGCCCTCCTCGGTCAGGGGGCTGTCCGGATCCGCGCCGGCGCTGGGCGGTTTGTATTCCCCGAGCGTGGGAATGCCAGACCGTGTGGCCAGCAGATCCACCCGCGCGGAGAGATCCCGCATGTACTCGGCGTTGTCGTCGAGACGGCGGATGAGCTGGTCCATCTGGGTGGAGACCTGCGCCAGTTGGGCGTAGCGCATGGCGGTGGATTCGTCACCGGCGTCGTTGCCCATGCGTAACAGGGCACCCAGGGCCACGACTTCCTGAAGCATGCGTTTGTTCTCGGCCTGCATCTGTGAAATCTGGTCCTGGTTCTCCTGGACCGACACCTCGATGCGGTCCAACTGGGGGGCGCATCCCGTCAGGCCGAAGGCCGTGATCCCCAACAGGACCACGGCCAGCGGCATGAATGTGCGCGGTTTGCTGATGCGCATGACGACCCCGCCCTACGGCCGGGTGAAGTGCGCCCGGCGATTGAGCGCCCAGGCGTTCTCGTCGGAACCCCTGACAAAGGGCTTGTTCTCGCCATAGGAGGTCACCCGCAGCTTGCCGGCGGGCACGCCCAGGCTGATCAGGTAATCGCGCACCGCATTGGCCCGCTTTTCCCCCAGCGCCAGGTTGTACTCGATGGTGCCGCGCTCATCGCAGTGACCCGCGACGAGGATGGTCACGTCGGCTTCCCGCAGGATACGGGCGTTGCGCGACAGCAGACCCATGGCCTCGGCGTCCAGGTCGTACTGGTCGAAGGCGAAGAAGATGTCTTCCACACCGAAGTCGGCCGGCTCCAGGGCAGCGTAGTCGATGGCCTTCTCAACCGGAGTCGGATCCTCGGCCACGGGGGTTTCGGGAACCTCTTCGATGGGCGCCTCGGCCTCCACCTGGGGTTCGGTTTCCACGGGAGCCTTCTTGCCACAACCGGTCAAGGTCAGCCCGAGTCCCAACACCAGGATCAGGGCCACGAGGGTAACGCGCGAAAGCGAACTGAAGTTCATGCCTGTTTTCTCCTTGAGTTCGATCAATTATCCACCCGGTCAATGAGACCAGGCGGGGGTTATATCCGGGTCGTCCCCGAAAGTCAGTTGCCGATAGGTATCCTCGGCCACGTCGTACACATACAGCTTGAAAACACCGGAGCGGTCCGAGGCGAACACGATGTGCCGGCCGTCGGGGGCCCAACTCGGGTCCTCGGCATTGCGCCAGCGAAAATCCGTCAGCACCCGCCGATCCTCACCGGTGGGCTTCATCAGCACGATCTGGGTGAAGTTACCCGACCGCGTGGCGTAAACGATCTTTTCCCCGTTGGGCGACCAGCTGGCCGAGTCGTTGTACTGTCCCTCGAAGGTCAGGCGCCTGCGCCCGGCCCCCTCGTTGTCGATGATATATAACTGAGGTGTACCTGTCCTGTCACTGGTAAAAACGAGATCCCGCCCCCCGGGCGACCAACTGGGACTGATCTCGATGGCCTTTGACACCGTAAGTCGTTTAATGATATCACCATTGGGAGTAATCCGGAAGATCTCCGGATTGCCGCCCCGGCTCAGCGACAGCAGCAGTTCCTCCCCCGAGGGATGCCAGTCCGCCCCCAGGTTCAATCCGTCCTGTTCAATGATTTTGCGGACGTTGCCGGTGCGGGTCTCCAGGCTGTAAACCCCCTGCATCCCGTTCCGATAGCTGGTAAAGGCAATCTGCTTCCCGTCCGGCGACCAGTCGGGACAGAGGTTCAGGGTGCGGTTGGCGGTGAGGCGCATTTCCCCGAAGCCGTCGTAGTCGATGACGAACAGATCCCGCCGGTCACCTGTCCCCCGGGAGAACACGATCCGGCTCTGGGTGATGCCCGGCGCACCGGTCAGGTAATAAATCACCTGGTCGGCGAAGTGGTGCGCGGTGGACCGCATCTGATCGGGCAGCGGACGGTAGCGCTTGTTGAGCACCAACTGACGGCCCGGCCAGGTCAGCAGATTCAGGCTGATGGTGGTGGGCACGTTCTCGCCGGTCTGCGCGGCGTCGCGCAGAGGACCTTCCACCGAGCCCTCGATGGTGTACTCGAAGCTGAGGCTGTCCGACTGCCCCTCGCTGGTGCCCACGCGAAAGAGTCCGCTGAGCTTCAGGTCGTTGATGACCACGTCTTCCACCGTGTCGGCCATCTGCACGCTGGCCATGCCGCCGGACAGCACGTCCAGCATGTTGACCAGGATGTCGATTTTCTGGAAGGCCGTCTTGTTGACTTCAAGAGTCACCTCGGCTTGCTGGGCGGTGGCCGCCCCTCCCGTCAGAAGACACAGCACCGTGATGAGCCACAGGATTCCGGAACGCATTACACACCCGATTCCAGGTTGAATTTGAGAGTGATCCCCAGGGAGCCGTCGGTGAAGGCCGGCGGCAGGGGCGGAATCCGGGACATCTGCACCGTGCGCAGGGCTTCCCGGTCAAAGACCCCGACACCGCTGGCCTGGGTCAGGGTGATGCGGGAAATGGCCCCGTTGCGGGCGATGGTGAAATGCACCGTACAACTGACCACCGACTTGTTCCGGAACCCCAACTGCTTGGGATTCCAGTTGCGGGCGATCTGCCCCTTGACCTGCGCCAGATACCACGCGAAGGGGAAATCCACATCGGTGCCCTCGATGGACGGTCCCCCCACATCGGGAACGGCCAGCGCCTCGGACTCGGCGGGGGTGTCCGCCGGGGGATCCACCGCGGCTTCCTGCGGCTTGGGTGGATCCTTCTTCTCCGGTTCGGGCTTGGGCTTTTCCGGGACCTTGTCCACCGGCTTGGCCTTGGGCACTTCCTTGGGCGGGAGTTCCGCCACGGGCTCGGGCCGCACTTCCGGCACCGGATCGGGCAGGGCCTCGGGGGGCTTTTCCTGGGGCCGCTCGGGAAGCCGGGGCATCTGGACCATCTGCACACGAATGGAATGCGGCGGCTGAACCTGCACGCGGCTCACGCTGTTGCCGAAGACCAGCACCAAGGCCAGTCCCAGCACGTGCGCCACGATGGAATAGGGCAGCCCCCGGCTCATGTCAGTCCTCGCTGCCGGGCTGGTCCGCCACCAGACTCAAGTTGACGAAGCCCTCGCGCTCCACTGCCGCCATGACCTTGAGCACCACTCCGTAGGGCACTTCCTCGTCACTGCGCAGATACACCGGCACCACATCCTTCTGGTCCGCATAGGGCCGCAGGGCGTCGGCCAGACCGTCGATCCCCACGGCATCCTCCTGGAAGAACACCTCGCGATTCTGGGTAATGCTGATGACCGGCCCTTCCTTGACCACCACGTTGCGGGTTTCGGCCTCGGGCAGGTTCACGTCCACGCCGCCCTGGATGTAGGGGGCCGTGAGCATGAAGATGATCAGCAGGGTCAGGGTGACATCCACCAGGGAGGTGATGTTGATATCGGCCATACTGCGGAACGAGCCGCGCCGTCGCATCAGATGGTCTCCCGGTCATGGGTGTCCGGCCGGCGGGCCATATCGCGTCCGGCGGGTCCCACCGCACCGGTGCCGCCGCCCACGGCCTCCTCCAGAATGGTGCGCAGTCGATCCAGTTCGTTGCCCACCAGATCAATCTTGCGCACGAGCATATTATAGAAAATCACCGCGGGAATGGCCGTGGCCAGTCCGGCGATGGTGGTGATCAGGGCCTCGGCGATGCCCGGGGCCACCACCGTCAGATTGGCGCTGTGCATGGTGGACATGTCCCAGAAGCTGCTCATGATCCCCCACACCGTCCCCAACAACCCCAGGAAGGGCGAGATGGTCACCGCGGTGGACAGCAGGATCAGGTAACGCTCCAGGTTTTCGATTTCCAGGTAGGTCACCCGTTCGGAGGCCCGCCGGATCCCCGGCACGTCGCTGACATTCCCGGTCTCCAGAACCAGATTGCACAGGGGCAGGTCGGTGTTCTCGTTACACCATTGGCGCATGTCCGCGGCGGACATGTCCCCATCCAGCCACCCGTCAGCGGTAGACCAGAAACGGGCGTGGCCGCTGCGGATACGGGACAGGGTGCGGGCCTTGTCGATGAATACGGCCCAGGACATGACCGAGAGCACCATCAGGATCAGCAAAATACCCTTGCCGAAAAAGGTGGTGTCGGCCACCAGGCCAAGCAATTCGCCCGGACCCAGGGTCGCCATAAAAACGACGGAGGACATGTGAACTCCTCGCTGCAGGTTTTTCAAGTGGGGATGCGGTCGCGTTCCATCCTGACCGAATCCGAACGGACCATCCATGGTCCGTGGCGGTGCGAGGCCGCCAGTTCAAGCCGAGTGTGACGGGAAAACGAAGCTGGTCGCCGAAAGTTCCCCGTTCAGATCACAAAATAGGCGAATCAGCCCTTTCCTTCAAATACCCTGAGGGCAAAAGCCTCTTCAAAGTCGAATTTATCCAGGAAATCCACCAGCGAATCCTCGTCCCGCTTACTCAGCAGGCCCTCCTCCACCAGGTGAAAGACAATACGCCCGAAATCGAGGGTTTCCCGCACGCCCCAGGCCCGAAAAACGTCGCCGGCCATGGGCCCGAAACGCTTGCGCCCCAAATCGCGGATGTATCCCAGCAGGCTTTCCCCCGAGATATGGCCCCGATCGGCGTGGGCACTCATGGCCACGTCCAGAGCCTCCAGAACGAAAATATAGGCTTCGGAACTGAACAGGCCCTTTTCGTCGGAAATTTTGCGGATGGTATCGATGACGTCGACGGGCTTCGGCACGGACCCCTCCTGGGCTGATTCATCCGGTTGAGAATTTCGTTTATTGTAAACTCATCCGCTCAAGTGTCAACAACGATGGACAAAACGGGTCACAGGAGCCGCTCGTACAGGTTCAGATAATCCTTCAGAACGCACCCGGCCCCGAAATCTCCCACCGCGTCCCGTCGCGCCTCCTCGGCCACATGCTGAAGCTGCGCCTCATCCCTCAAGAGATCCCGCGCGGTGGTATGCCACGCGTCCACGTCCATGGGGTCCAGCAGGTAGCCGTTGCTGCCGTGAACGATAAACTCTCCCGCGCCGCCCCGATTGGTCACCAGGGGCACCACACCACAGGCCATGGCTTCCAGGGCCACCAGGCCGAAAGACTCGTGCAAGGATGGCAGAAGAAGCACGTCGGCCTCCGGCAGCACCCGTTCCAGGTTGTCCACCTGCCCCAGGAATTCCACCTTGTCCTGCACACCCAGCTTCTGGACCTGCTCCCTCACCAGGGGCAATTCCGGCCCTTCCCCCAACAGCAGCAGCCGACAGGGCAGGTCCGCCGTCAGCCGCGCGAAGGCCTCCACCACCACCGCAACGTTCTTCACCGGGCGGAAGTTGGACGCGTGCATCAGGAGTTTTTCCTGCCCGTCCCCGAAGCGCCGTGGGCCCGCGTGCGGGTCCCGCGGTTTAAAGATGCGCCCGTCGATGAAGTTGGGGATCACCTGGATGTCGCCCCCGGTCTTGAAAACCCGCAGGGTCTCCTCCTTGAGGAAGGTGGACACGGCGGTGACCGCGTCGCTCCGCTCCAGCAGGAACTTGGTGATGGGAAAGAAGGACGGCTCCTGCCCCACCAGGGTGATGTCCGTGCCGTGAAGGGTGGTCACCATCTTGAGCTTGTCGGCGCCCACCATTTCCCGGGCCAGGAAGGCGGCCGCCGCGTGGGGAATGGCGTAGTGAACATGCAGGATGTCCAGGTTGCAGCGGACCGCCACATCACTCATGGCCGTGGCCAGGGCCAGGGTGTAGGGCGAGTGCTGAAAAACGGGGTAATGGGGCATCTCCACCTTGTGGTAGAAAATATTTTCGTCGTACCCCCGCAGACGGAACGGCAGGTCGCTGGTAATGAAGTGGATTTCGCAGCCGTGCCGGGCCAGATGCAGACCCAGTTCGGTGGCCACCACGCCGCTCCCGCCCTGGGAGGGATAACACGTAATGCCGACGGCAGGCATCCTCATGGGCCCACCCACGTCTGGTCCAGATCCGTCAGGACGGGCACCGCCCCGGTGCAAAGCGCTTCTCCCCAGTCGCAGCCGGCGCGCCGGCCCCAGACCCGCCCCCGCCGTTCCACCCGGGCCATGAACTCGGGCGTGTTGATGTGGGTGGGCAGGGAGGCCGGATGGGTGGAGAACTGGCTGGGATAGCAATCCAGGGAGGCCTGCTTCTGCGCCCAGGTTTCGCTCACGTCGAAGATCAGGTCGGGTGTCCCGCCCTCCGGACAGACATGAAACTGGGCGTCGATGACCCAGCGGTCGGCCGGGGCCTCGAAACCCGCTCCGCCGGACCAAAGGCGCGCGTTCACGGGGCCGGGATCATAGGTGGCCAGGCGCGCCAGAAACGCCGCCCGTGTGACCAGTCGCGGCGTGGCCACATGGTCCGGATGCCGGACGGGATCCGGGGCCGTCACCACCCAACTGGGGCGCAACCGACGCAACACCGCCACCACCGCCGCCACCTGCCGCGCATCATGCTCCCCGATGAACCCGTCGGGCAGGTCCAACTGGGCCCGGCCGGTCACCCCCAGCACGTCACAGGCGGCTTCCGCTTCCACCCAGCGTTCGTCGGGCGTGGCGTTGGAGGCCAGTTCCCCGCGGGTCAGATCCACCAGCCACACGCGGCGGCCCTGTTTGGCGAGCAGGCCGATGGTGCCGCCGAGGCCGATTTCCGCATCGTCGGAGTGGGGGGAGATCACCAGCAGGTCGCAGCCGGCGTTCGGGTTTTCAGTCATGAAGCGTGTCTCCTTCCCCGGAGCGCGTCACCTGGGCGGTGAATTCCCGCCAGTGGCCCGCGGCGCCGAGGTCCAGGTGTTGCGAACCCGCCACAATCAGGTCCTTGATAAAGGCGTCGCCGCCCATGGCCGCCGCCCAGAAGGCGGCCAGCTTCCGTTCCTGGCGCTGCCCGTGCGGGAAGACCCAGGCCGGATGATGGGGCACGGCGGCCTCCCGCAGTGCGGCGATTTCCGTTTCCAACATGGCCTGCACGCCCTTCCCCCAGCGCCGGGACCGGCCCTGGGCCAGTTGCCGCGCCCGGTCTTCCGGCAACCCCAAGTGAGTCACCAGGGCCGAACGGACCAGGTCCTCCGTCCCCTGGACCAGGTCCGCCCCCAGAGTGCGGGCCAGATCGGGGGCCGGACCCTTCGGATGCGTGAAGGCCTGCAGAACGGCGTCGCTGACCTCCGGGGGGCGAAGCCAGCCGAAGAGTCGGGGCACCAGGGGGGCGCGGGGAATTTCCAGGGTGGTGTACAGGTGGTCCAGCTGGGCCAGGTACCCGGCTTCTCCAGGACCCACCACCACTGCCGACGGCTGCAAAAGCCAATCCTGAAGCAGACTGCGCAGCATGACGCCCGGCCGAAGGTCCCGCACCGCCTCATCGTCAGCAAAACCGGCCAGGGGTGTCCGCGCTCCGTTCTCGATTCTGAACAGGGGATGGGCCAGGCTCCGGTCACTGATCTGGGCGTGCCGGCCCTTGTCCTCCAGCTGTCGTCCCGCCCGTCGGGCCAGGTCCGCCAGATCCGTCAGCCGGGGTCCCACCCGCTGGTAAAAAGATTGGCCGGCCTCATGTAGATCGGGGTCGTGGCCACTGATCTGGATCAGGTCAGTATCCTTGAAGATCCGGCCCACCGCCGCCCGGTTCAGACGCGCCAAGGACCAGTCCTCGGACCGGGCCCGCTGCATCAGGGTTTCCAGGTCCCGCCCCAGGTCGGTTCCCCAGGTATCGAGGGCCGCCTCCCCCGACGGCAGCCTGGACAGAGGCACATCGCCCACGGGTACACGGGTGGCCGGACGCCCCGCTTTTTTCAGTTTGGTCCCGCCGCCTTGCAGACGATCTCCCAAGGCATCCCACCACACGGGTGACACGGCCTCCAGCAGGTCATCGTCGTCGTCGCCGGCCCAGAAGACGGGCACGGCGGGTCGTCCTTCGGCGGCCAACCGCTCCGCCAACGCCACACAGGTGGCGATCTTGTAAAGGGTGTACAAGGGCCCGCCCAGCACGGCCGGCTGCTGGCCGGTGACCACGACGGTGGCCTCTCCGGCGGTCAGACGTTCCAGGGCGGACTCCAAGCGGATCAGGGACCCGTCGTCCAGACCGGCGTCCCTGGCCTGAGTCAGATACCGGGCCGGCCAGTCCCCCGCAAACAAAGGCGCGGGCCCGACCCCTGCGGACGGCACGGACAGGGGCCGCCGCAGCCAGTCTCCCACCAGGGGGCCGGCATTCAGGGCCTCGGCCAGGGGACGGCCTGCGATGAAACTCTGCACGTGATGTGAGGGGAGTTGCGTCATGGATCCTGTCTTTGAAAAACCATCAGCCAGCGGGATCCCTGTCCCACGGCTTCGCCTCCGTATCCACCGGCGGTGGCCACGCGCTCCAGACCGTGGGCCAAAGCGAGCGCGTCCATTTC
>Ga0209692_10001502_pt1 | contig 31117 bp, 21 predicted proteins | sample tdDd472_FD_187129 | JGI IMG/M metagenome (GOLD analysis project Ga0209692, IMG submission 187129) | Marine sediment microbial communities from the Atlantic coast under amendment with organic carbon and nitrate - tdDd47.2 (SPAdes)... | ecosystem: Environmental > Aquatic > Marine > Coastal >...
GGCGAGTTCGAGGCTTACGTGGTCGTTAAGGGCGTTGAGGGTTTTGCTCTGCGACATCGCCGCCATGGTATCCGGGCAGCCAGCGATGTGCGAAACTGAGGCCAAGGAGAGCCTAGAATGCAGCGAACGGCATGGATCGCGACCCTTCTCCTAGCGGGTGCCGCGTGCGACGGTCGCAAAACCGCGCCCCCGGTGGTGTACCCGCGACCCGTCAAGGTCATGGTGGTCTCCGAAGCCACCCCGCTGCGGCCCGTCGAGGTTTCCGGATCGGTCACGCCTTGGCGCGAGCAGGACATCGCGTTCGAGGTCACCGGCAGGGTCGAGATGATCGCCGATCGTCAGACCTACTTGCTGGGACGCTGGAAGGAGGGCACCAAGATCCGGAAAGCCGGGGAAGTCCTCGCCCGCATCGACTCCGAGCCGTTCCAGATTGCCCGCGACACCGCCCAGGCGAATCTCTCCGTGTCGCAACGGGAACTCACCGCGGCCAACGTCGAACTGGAGCGGGTTTTCCCGGCTCGTCTGAAGGTCGCCGAAGTCCAGCTTGTCCGTGCCGAGGCGGAGCTGAAGCGGAAGATACAAGCGTTCGACGACAACGCCGTTGCCGAGATCGAGGTCATCCGTTCCACGGCGGACCGCGACACACGGAAAGCCGAAGTGGAACAGGTGAACGCCGCCATCGAGCAGCAGAAAGCGAAGATCGAAGCGATCAAGGCGAGCATCGCCCAGGCACGGGAGCAGGTGCGGCAGGCCGAGTACGACCTCGAGCGCTGCACACTGTACGCGCCATTCGATGGTGAAGTGTCGGATCTGTTCATCGTGGCGGGCGGCCACGCACGGGTAGGCGAACGAGTCGCGCACATGATCATGATGGATCCGATGCGCGTGAACGTCGCGGTTTCGGCGGAAACAGCGCGCGCTATTGGGGTCGGCGACAGCGTGAACCTGTTCCTGCAGGGATCCGAGAAGCCGCGCCTCGCGTCGGTGATTGAGATCGCGACCGCCGCCGACCCGAAAACGCGCACGTTCCGCGTTTCGTTGATGGCGCGCAACCAGCGGCGCCTCGTCGATATCCCGCTCGACGATCCGCGCCAAAAGGCGACCCGCATCGATTTCGTCTTGTACCTCTCGCGCGAAGACTTCCGGTCGGGCGTCGGCCCCATGTACGTCGAGGAGGTTCGAGCGCTTCGCAAGGACACCGACGGTTACTACGTTTGGCACATCTCCGGAGCGGGCCAGAACCAGTCGCTTCAGAGCGGCTCGATGGTTGCTGTCACGAAGGTGCGGGTTGTTCCCGGCGAAGAGCTGGTGCAACGGGGGGGCATCTTCCGCTTCCGCTCCCTCAAAGATGCGGGCGGCCTGAAGGAAGGCGCGAGGATCGCCCTCGACGTGCCGGACGACTTCGCCGGAACCGAGCTGCTGGTCGCCAAAAAGGAGTGGATGCTCAAGGCGGGGCAGGTCGTCTCCGCGGTGCTCTCGGCGGACGTCCCGCAGCGCGGGCTCTACGTGCCGATGGGATCCGTCATCGCGCAGTCGCAAGACGCCGGCGCCGTCTTCCTCGTCGACGGTGACGTCGTTCGCCGCGTGCCCGTGAGCATTCACGCAAGCGTCGGCGCCTACTTCCGCGTCGAAGCCTCCGATGAGTCGACGGCGCCGCTGCTGAAAGACGGCTGCCAAGTCGTCCTCGACTACATCCACTTCCTGCGGGACGGCGAACAGGTCAAGGTCACGCGGTCGATAAAGGGCATCCAGTGAGCCTCACCGATTTCGCGATGCGCAACCGCGCGATCGTCTCGTCGGCGGTCGTGATTCTGATGACGTGGGGCGTCGTCGCCTACAACAAGATGCCGCGGCGCGAGAACCCCGAGTTCACCGTCATGGTCGCCGTCGTCCAGACCAGCTGGCCCGGCACGCCGGCGCACAGGGTCGAGGAACTTGTCACCGCCCCGCTCGAGGAAGAACTCAACGAGATGGACGGCCTGCGGTGGATCTACTCCGAGTCCACCATCGGATCCTCCAGCGTCTTTGTCGAACTCGGCCGGGACACGGCGGCGGAGGACGTCGAACAGCAGTGGGACCAGGTCCGTGCGCGCGTGGCGAAGGTGCGCATGCCGGACCCGTCGATTCATCCGGTCGTCATCGACGACTTCGGGGCCGAGAGCGTCTTCCTCGTGGCCGTCCACCAGGCGCCGATGCCGGGAGAGGAAAAGATACGCGAGGAGAACCGCTACTCGCCGCGCGACCTGGAGATCTTCGCGACGCGCCTGCGCGACGAACTCAAGCTGCTCGAGGGGGTCGGAAAGGTAAGTCTCTCCGGAGTCCGCAACGAGGCGATCTACATCGAGACCGATATGGCGATGTATGCGCAGCTCGCGCTGACGGCGCGGGAACTCGAGTCGCTCGTCGAGGCCCGCAACGTGTTGGCCGCGGGCGGAACGATCGATACCGAGGATGGGCGGTTTTCGGTCAACCCGACCGGCGAACTCGACGCAGTCCAGGAGCTGCGCTCCATCGTGATCGACGAGCTCGGCGACGGGGACGCCAGAGTGCCGGTCTACCTCAAGGACCTCGACATCGAGGTGATCCGCGGGTACGAGGATCCGGCGAAGCAGATATGCCGCTACGGGGAACCGCGCGGATCGAGCGAAGCCGTCGTGGTCCATTTCACGCTGGAGGACGGCGGCAACATCTCCACCGCCTGCGCCGCGGCGCGCGAAAAGATCCGCGAGCTGCGGGAGGAACAGAAGGTCTTCCCGACCGACCTCGCCATCGTGCCGGTGATGGACGCTTCGATCACGGTCGACCGGAAAATCGACGACTTCGTATGGAACGTGGTCGGCGCCATCGCCATCGTCGTTGCGGTCGTTTACCTGATCGTCGGGTTCCGATCCTCCGCCGTGATGGCGGCCAACATTCCCCTGGTCATCATCGGTTCGCTCGCCCTGATCACGCTGTTCGGCGTCCAGCTCGAGCAGATCTCGCTGGCGGCCATGATCATCGCACTCGGCATGCTCGTCGACAATGCGGTGCAGATTTGCGACCAGGCGCGGAGGCTGCAAAGCGAAGGCCTTTCGCGCTACAAGGCGTGCGTCCAGGGCGCGAACGAACTCGCCTTCCCCGTGTTCATCGCCACCATGACGACGGTGGCTGCCTTTTATCCGATGCTGATCGGACTCAAGGCATCCACCAGGGAATTCATCTACAGCCTGCCCGTCACCATCACGGTGACGCTGTTACTGAGCTACGTGCTCGCGATGACTTTCTGCGTCATGTTGGCCTATTGGTTCATCCGGGCACCGAAGACGCGCGATGCGCCCCTGTCCCCGCTGGTCATCCTCTGGCGCAAGATCCGCAAGCCCGACGCGAATCGGCCGAAAGACGAAAGGCCCAGCCCCTACGCGCGCTTCAGCGCGGTTTGCGTCCGCGCCAAATGGATCGTCGTGATTGTGTCGTTCGCGCTGCTCGGTGTCGTGCTCAGCCTGCCTGTCGGCAACGAGTTCTTCCCGCGCGATCTGCGTGACCAGTTCGCGGTCGAAGTGTGGCTCCCGGAGAATGCCTCCATTGCGCAGACCGACGAGGCGACGCGCCGCGTCGAGGATCTGGTCCGCAAACTCAGCCGCGGCAAGAACGCCGACGGTGAGACGGTCGATCGCCTGATGAACTACCGCGCCCTCGTGGGCGGCACCGGCGCGCGCTGGTATCTCGGGCGCAATCCCGAGGCGGGGAAACCGAACTACGCGGAGCTGCTGGTCCAGACGACCAACGGTAATCTGACTCACCAGTTCGCACTCGACATCCGGCGCGTTGCAGTCACCGGGGACGAGGCGCTCGGGATCGAACCCATTGCGGGAGTCCGGGTCGTGCCTCGCGAACTGGTCATGGGGCCCGCGGTCGCCTCGCCTGTGGAGTTCAAGATCTTCGGGCCGCGACTCGGCTCCGGCTTCGCCGACGAACAGCTCATGCGCGATCTCGCGCGGCAGCTCACGGATATCGTCAAGGCGCACCCCGGCGCATGGAACGTGTTCGACTCGTGGGGAGCGAAGGCCTTCGAGGCCAACATCGACGTGGACTCCGACAAGGCGAACCTCGGCGGCGTCACCAACCTCAGCATCGCAACCACGCTGAATTCGTACTACTCGGGACACTACGTCACCACGTTCCGCGAGGCAGACCACCAGATCCCCGTCTATTTGCGCCTGCCGCCGGATCAGCGCGGCACAATCGACGCCCTGCGGTCCGCGTACGTTGAGGGGGCGACCGGAAAGGTCCCGCTGAGTTCCCTCGCGACCATCGAGCCGCGATTGGTGTCCGCCAAAATCGACCACCGCTTCCTGATCCGGAAGGTGGACGTGCGGGCGGAAGTCGAACCCGGCTACCTGAGCAACAACATCGCCCTCGACGTGATCGCGTCCGCGGCGTTCAAGGAATGGGAAGCGAACCTGCCGCCCGGGTATTTCTGGCAGAAGAGCGGCGACCTGTACGAGTCGGGACTCACCGGCGGTGATTTGCAAAAGTCGATCGTCATCTCACTGCTGGCGATCGTCATGCTGCTGATCATCCAGTTCAACGGCATCGCCAAGCCGCTCATCATCCTCATGACGCTGCCCTTGGCGATCATCGGCGCGTACGGCGGCCTGTTCGTGATGGACTACCCGCTCGGCTTCATGCCGCAGCTCGGGCTCCTGGCGCTGTTCGGAATCGTCGTCAACGCGGCGATCATCTACATCGACTACGCCGATCGGCTGATCGCGGAGAAGGTCAAGGCGAGCGACGGCTCCGGACCGATCCAAGGCATCACACGCGAGGAATTCCACGCGTGCCTCGTTCGTGCCGGTGAAGTGCGCCTGCTGCCCATCGCGATGACCACGCTGACGACCATTGGCGGGCTGTTGCCACTCGGCCTCGCAGGCGGACCGCTGTGGGAGGGCATGGCGTGGCTGATGATCTTCGGCCTTGCCGTTGGAACGCTATTGACCCTGATCGTGGTCCCAGCGCTCTACGCGATCTTCGTCGAGGTGTTCAAGGTCAAGCCGGTCCCCGTGGATCCCGAGGGCGCATAGCGAAGGCCGGACTGCAGAGCCGCCCTACGGGTGCTTCGCCGGAGCGGCCGCCGGGGCGCGCCTCTTCGGCCGCGGCGGCGCATGGACCTTCATGACGAAGTCGCCCAGCCCCTCGTCTTTCGCCGAGTAGGCCAACTCGCCAATGCGCATGATCAGTGTGAGGATCCGGTCTTCCGACCGACGCTCCCGGTACTTGCGGACGGTGTGCGCCCCGCCCTTGGCGTGAAACGCGCCGACCATCAGGATCACGCGCAGCTGCGGGTCCTGCTCGCGGGCGTCCGCACACGCCTCTGCCATCGCGTCGTCCCACAGCGCCATTGCGATCCCGAACGTGTCGTTCTGCCCGGGCTTGAGGCCCCCCATCGCCGCGAAAAAGGGCTCGCTCTCCGCCTCGGAAAGATCCGACCACGCCCGCGGCAGGTAGCTGCGCTCCGCCTCGGTCACCGCCTCCAGAAACTCGGCGTAATCCAGACCGGACTTGCGGAACTCCTTGGCGAGTCGTCGGGGCGCGTTGGCCGCGATCACCGCGCTCTCGTTCTCCTTGCAGAGTTCAATCAAGGCTCGATGCGAGGTCGCGTACGCCTTGCCCTGTCGCGCCCACTTCTTGAAGTCGCCCTCCTCGATATCCCATGTGAGATAGCGATCGACGACACCCTGCGTATCGCGCTCGAAGAACTCCATGGCCAGCGCGACGGGCCGTTCCTGCTCCAGCATCGCGCCGAGCACTTCCTTCTGCACCAGGCTGCCTGCGGGGTGGCCGTGCAGCTCGCCGAACGCGAAGAAGTCGCAACCGTCCGCGCGCGCCACGAGGGCGGCGAGATCGATCGGCTTCCCGGTCTTGCCGTCGAACAGCGCGTACTCCAGAGGATTCGGCGCGGCCTCGGGCTTCGGTTCCGGAGCGGGCTTCGGTGTCGCGGCGCAACCGGCCACTGCGATCAGGATTACGGCGAGTTTTCGACCCATGTATTGATCATGAACTCTTGCGGTGCCGGGTCAAGCGTGGACCCCAACCCGGCACGGAATTCGGCGCAATCAACGCTCCGTCACGTCGTAGATTCTGCGGCGCGCATCGAGCGGCAGTCGGACAAGATCCGGCTCGACCCACTGCCGACGCGCCAACGTGCTGCGCAGCCGCGCCTCCGAGTAGCTGCGGCTCAGGAACCCCGGATCGCTGACCGGGTCCGACCAGAGGCGCCGCATCAGCACGTAGCGGTTGCGCACCCGGGCATTGCGGCGACGGAACTGCGCGAGACCCCACATCATGGAGACGGTCGCGGTCTCGTGATAGCCACCGCGGTCGTCGTTGCGGATGCCGATCTCCTCGTTGTACTGACGGATCCGAACGCGGAGGCGCTGGATGCCCTCCTCGAATCCGTAGCGCAGCAGGTAGTGGAGTCCAACCACCAGGTGAGTCCGGTGCGACCACAATTGCCACGGCAGCTGGCGGCGCTGAAAGAGTGCGACGAGGCGATCCATCGATCGCAATTCGGCAGTGGCGTGCGGTGCGAGGCCCAACGGCTCCCGCGTTTTCTCGGCTGTATTCACGACTCGACCCTCCTTGTGGAAGCTTCAACACGAAGCCGAGCCGGTGACCGCAAAAGTCGCGGGAATCGTCGAGCGGGGAAAAGTGCTGCCGCACCCGGGACTCGTTCCCTTCTGGGTGCGGCAGCGATGAAGCTCGAAACCGATTGGAGGATCAGTTTCTGCGGCCGGCGAAGCGATCTTCCATCCTGCGACGCCGGTCCGGGTCGAGGGGATCGGAGGGGGGCGCGGGGGGCGGGCCATCCGAAGCCGTGTCACCGACCCGGAACACATCCTCGGACAGTTCCGAACTGATCGTGGTGTTGCGGCGAATGATGTCGGACAAGCGGGTCCGCTCAAGGTCTTCGAGCTCGTTGCCGCGGAACACGCGCTGGTACCAGAAGCGGTCACCGTCGCGGAGACGTTCGAACTGATCGCGCATGACGGCGAGGAGCAACTCCCCCATCATGGCGCCGGCGGTGTGGTCCTCCGCGAGGCCTCCGACCCACGCATCGACCTGCTCCACCGTCGCGTAGGCGGCCGAAAGGCGCGCCTGCACGTCGGCGTCCGAGCTGATGTCCGCGAACGACGTCGCTGCGGCGAGGCCCATCGCGCGCCGCACCTCGTTGTACCCCGGGAGTCCGTGATCGCGTCCGCGCTGGATGTTGAGCGCACCCAGGTCCAATCCGCCGGCGCCGGGCGCCCCGAACAGGAAACTGCGCACGTCGTCGATCACCAGCAGATCCAGCTCCTGGCAGCGCTGCGCGGCGAGACCACGCAACACCGGCTCGATGCCACCCTCATCGATCAGTCGCGTCGGGTTGAAGAACGCGTCGCGGAGGGCGAGATGTCCTTCGGCGATCTCCTGGCCGCTGGCGTCCAGACGCTGCACCTGCGCGGAGAGCAGGCTGTGGCCGAAGCGGTAGGCGGCGGTCGAGAAGAAGTTCATCAGCGACGGATCGACCGTGTCGTCGTACCCGGCGTAGGGCGCAAGCGCGTTGGGGCCGAGCATCAGGGGCAGGAACTCGCGATAGGTGATCACCTGCATCTGCGCACCGACAATGCGCCGCGCGGACTGGTAGACGTCTTCGCCGGAGAGCTGCGGATTGCGCGCACGGATCTCGTCGGCCAGCCGGTTGTGCTCGCGAACGAAGAGCGTGTGCATGGCGGTCAGGCCGATCTGCTCGTTGGCGCGCACGTCGCCCGCGACGAACAGGGTCGGACCGGTTCCGCCGGCGTTCGGCAGCCCCATCTCGTTGAACGGCAGGAGTTCCCCATCGCTCGTCTTGAGCCGACCGGTGCCGTCATTCGTGCGCAGGGTCGCGGCACGTGCTTCGTCGGAACCGTAGACGTTCGAACCGTCAATGAAGGCGGTGATCGCGTTGAGTTGCTGGCGCGGCACGCTCCCCTCGGCATACGTCGAGCGCGAGAAGTGCAGAATGACCTCTCCGGTGCCAGTGGGGTCGAAGTCGATGTCGCCTGCGGGCACGGTGATGTTGGCACTCTCCGCGGGATCCGCTTCCGGCGTCAGTCCGATGTCGTGGTCGAGGAACTGCCCCCACTGCCACAGGATGTCGGACGCGGCGCGGTCGTTGGGGCGCGACTCGGTCTGCGCCATTGCGGCGTTGGAGATGGTGCGCGGGTTGGGACGATCGGCTCCGGACAACGCGGAGACGCCATCGGCGTAGGCCGAGGGAATCATGCGGACCAGTTCAATGCCGGCGCTGCCCAGGAACGGATCGAAGAGGTTGTTGTCCGTTCCGTCGATGGTGCGACACGGGATTTCGACCTCCGCTTCCACGGTCGGAGAGTCGGTCTCGCCGCCGATGCGCACCTGCACGGTGACGCGGGAAAGGGGTGCGGGGAATTCGGGCGTGGCGCCGCTGGCGCTCGTGCCGTCGTCGGAACCCGCGACCGCCACCGGCGCGGCGATCGCGTTTCCGTTGGTGTCGAGGAATACCACTTCAAACGGCCCCTCCAGATTCGTCCCGGTGACGGTGAACGTGCCATCGGTATCGACCGTCAGTCCCGTAAGGACCGGATCGACCTGCGGCTGCGTCACCGGAGTCGTCGTCGTCTCTCCGCTGCCGCCGGAACAGGCCGGCAGCAACCAGAGCAACCAGATGGCTCGGGCAGGGATTCGTTTGGAGTGGCTCATTACGTTCCTCCTATCGGGGACCGCGGCCCGGCGGATTGCCGGGGTCGGTCACGGGAATCTCGGTTTCCCAGTGCACGCCGTCCTTGCGGCCTTTGCGCACGTGGTCTCGATGGTGTTCTTTGTCGCTCGCACGGTGCTTGCCGAGCGCGGCAGCCAGCGTTGCGTCGACCTTGCTGATCTCGCCGGTTTGCGTGAGCAGCGCGGACTTGAGTCCGTAGGCATCGGGCTGCACCACGACGACGGCCGCCTTTTTGTCGACACCCTTGATGTCCTTGAGCGCGGCGGCGTCTTTCACGGTCACCCACAGCAGTTGACCGGCGTACTTCTTGTCCCACGCGAGCTTCGTAACCGCCTGCGCGTTCTTGTTCCCCACGGCGATGGCGAGGGGCAACCCGTCACAGGAAGCGACATTGACCGCGAGGCGCAGATCCTTGAGCACGGGCAGCTTGCGCGCCGCGCTCTTCGCCTTGTACTTCGCGGCGATCTTCTTCATCTCGGCAGCCATCTGCGCCTCCGCGTCCTCGGGCGCTCCGCGGAAAACCATGTGCGGACTGCGGCCGGCGCGAACGAGACGGGTTTTCCCATCGGGAGCGAAGATGCAGAACACGGAGTTTTCGAGTTCGCCCGAGCGGCCGCGGAAGGTCGCTGCGAGGAATTCGCCTTCGTCTTTGTCTTCGTAGGTCGCGAGGCGCGCACACACGAAGTCGCGGGACGCTTCAATGACGGCGCGGTTGGACAGGAAACTCCTGTCCATGTTCTGTTTGCCGGGTCACCACATGCCCGAGATGTTTTTGCAGTGTGGCGCGGCGGACACCAGCAGGATCGGCCGGTTGAGCCTCTTCGCCTCGGCCTTGGCCAGATCCCAGGTTCCATACCAGGCGATCTTGGCGTCGTCGGCGGCGGCGAACGCGGAGAGAGAGAGAAGAGTGAGGATGAGTCGAGTCATGAGTATGTTCCTACTCAGGGATAAATCGTTCGCGGTCTTAAGTGAGTCTTAAGATCGCCCGTCGAAGCTGAAAAAAAGTGGAAGACCGCATCCTGCTCGTGGAAGACGACTCGGAACTCGGCCGCCAGGTGAAAGAACATCTGGAGGGCGCGGGGTATGTCGTGGACTGGCTGCAAAACGGCGACGAGGCGATGTTGGTTGATCCGGAGCCCTACGGACTTGTCGTGCTCGACCTGATGCTGCCGGGGGCGTACGGACTCGATGTGCTGAAGCAGCTCCGCAGCCGACACGACACGCCCGTTCTGGTTTTGAGCGCGCGCAATGAAACACCCGACAAGGTGCGTGCGTTGAAACTGGGGGCCGACGACTACGTCACGAAGCCGTTCTGGCCGGACGAGCTGCTGGCGCGCGTGAGTGCGCGGTTGCGGCGACCCGTGCTGCAGCGCGCGCAGGTCATGCGCGTCGGTGCGCTCACAATCGACGTTGACGCGCGCCGTGTGGAGGTCAGTGGCGAGGCCGTAGCGCTGACGCAGGTCGAGTTCGAGATCCTGTGCGGTCTGGCCCGACGCATGGGCTCCGCCGTCACACGGGCGTGGCTCGTTGACGTGGCGCTCGATCCCGACAAGGAGGGCAACGAGCGCACCCTGGATGTGCACGTCTCGCGCCTGCGCAAGAAACTCGGCGACGCCGGCAAGCAGATCGCGACGGTCTGGAACATCGGCTACCGGTTGGAGCAGGAATGAACCTGCGCTCGCGCCTCGCCCTGACGCTGGTCGTCACCACGCTGCTCCTCGTTCCCGCGACGTTCTGGCTGCACTCGCGCCTGCAACACAACGCGCGCGTGACGAGCATGGTCGACTTCGCGTGGACGCGCATGCTCGAGGGAGGCCGCGAGGAGTGCGAACGGGATCCGCGACGTTTTCCACCGCCCCGCGGCAGAGGCCGACCCGGCGAACGCAGGCGTGGCCCGCCGCCGAAGGACGGTCCGCCTCAGGTACGCTTCTGGGCCTACCGCTCCGACTTCGAGTCCGACAATCGTCGTGCTCCGCCGATGCCCAAGGACATTCGAGATGCGCTCGCAGCGGGCGAACCGAGCGCCAGTGCCATCGTCACCCGACGCGACGTGCGACGACTGCTGGTCGGCGTGGCCATGCCGTGGGAGGAAGGCCCCTGTCCTTACATTCTGGTGGAGCGCGAGGAGGAGGGCGAGGCCGTCGATCGTGTGCTGCTGGGCGCGTTCGTCGCACTCTGCGTGCTGCTCACTTTGGCGGTGCTCGCGGCGGCGGCACCCATCGTGCGGCGCATCCGACGCCTGCAGCAAAACGTCGAGGACCCCGCCGTCCGCCCCATTCCCATCGAGGGCACCGATGAGATCGCCAAGCTCGCCGGTGCGTTCAACACGGCATTCGAGGACGTGCAGGAACGCGAACGCACCCTCCGTCGATTCGTGGCCGACACCACGCACGACATGATGACGCCGCTGACGGTGCTGCAGGGCCATATTGCGGCGCTCCGCGACGAGTTCGACGCGGCGAAACTCGAGGGCGCGCTGGAAGAGGCGCACTACATGGGCGCGCTGATGCACAACCTGAGTGCCGCCGCCAAACTCGAGGGCGGCCAGGGCGGCCTCGAAACCCACCCGGTCGATCTGAACGCCCTGGTCGAGCGCGTCATTGCGCGCCACGCTCCCGTCGCGCAGGTGAAGCGTGTGACGCTCAACCACGCGGTGCCGGAAGAGACCATCACCGTCAGCGGGGACGTGACGCTTCTGGAACAAGCGGCAAGCAACCTCGTGCACAACGCCATTCGCTACAACCGTCGAGAGGGCAACGCGAGCGTCGTTTTGACAGCGCAGGACGGCAACTTCCTGCTGCAGATCACCGACGATGGCCCAGGCGTCGACGACGCGCAGTTGGCGCGCCTGACCGAGCGCAACTTCCGCAGCGACGAAGCACGCACACGCGCCCCCTCCGGATCCGGACTGGGCCTCCACATCGCCGCCGACGTCGCCCAACGCCATGGATTCACGCTGACCTTCGCCCGCGCCCCCGGCGGCGGCCTCCAAGCCTCCCTCTCCGGCCCAGCGTGCGACTCTTCGCTGCCCGATCCGCCGTAACGGTTTAGCGCAAAGGGTTCATGTGCCCTCGGGTGCGCCAGCGCTGGCGCAGTCGGGTGGCGCGAATCTCAATCAGCAGCCCGTCGACTGTTCAGGCTGCGGCACGGCTGCCGCACTGCCGCACACATAAAGTCGTTCGACGAAAGAACTTCCGTCGATGCGTCCAGTTGGTAGGCGCCTGCCGGAGCTGGCAATCAACCTTCGACGAGGCGGCGCGCCTCTTCGAAGATCTCTTTGTTGGGCCACACCATCGTCAGGTAGTGGTCGCGGTAGATCACGCTGCGAATGACGCGCGTGCGAGCGGTCACCAGCGAGTTCGCCTGCGCGAGGTACTTGGCTCCGCGCGGGTCATCCCCATAGACCGTGCCGAGGCTGTAGTAGATCTCGGGCCCATGGTGCGGCGCGACGTCCGACTGCGACTCGATGTACTCATCGGCCTGATCGGCGAAGTTGTGCGACTCGGCCTCGCGGCCCGCCCCGTGGTGCGCACGGGCAAGGCGACAGAGGCTCAACAACGTGCGCCTTCCGCTCTCCGCACCTTCCAGGCTCTCTTCCAGAAGCTCCGTTGCGCGGTCGAACTCGCCTTCCCGCACTGCGGCGCCGCCCATGTCGGCGAGGATTGCTGCGCGCGTGCGCGTTCGTGCGACGCCCAGCGCGTTCTCGTACAGGCGCCACGCCTCCACGCGGGAACCCGCTTCGTGGTGCACGGTGGCCAGGTGGCGCAGGATTCGCGCGAGCAACGCGAGTTCGCCCGTCCGCTGGGCGGCGTCGCGCGCACTCTCCAGCAACTCGATCGCCTTGTCTCGATCACCGAAGTTCGCCATCGCCGAACCGAGTTCGTCGAGCACCTCCGCCTCACCGCTGGGATCCTCGAGCTCGCGGAAAATGTCGAGCGCCTGCTCGAACGTATCCTTCGCGTCATCGATGCGCGCGTCAATCGCGTGGACTCGCGCCGAGTTGTAGAGCGCCGCAGCCTGGGCCGGCAGGTCACCGAGTTCGCGAGCGATTCGGATCGCCTGCTCGAAGCAGACGAGCGCTTCCGGCATGCGATCCTCGTCGATGAACGCGTTGCCGACGTCGTTGAGCGCGGCACCTTCCGCCCGTCGATCCCCGATCTCGCGAAGAATCTCGAGCGCCTCCTGCTTGATCGCAAGCGCGCCCTCGCCCTCCCCGATCTCCGGCATCACCGCCCCCAACCGAATCAGGGACATGGCCTCGCCGCGACGGTCGCCGGCCGATCGACGCAGCGCAAGCGCCTCGCGCCAGAAGTCCGCAGCACGCGGAAACTCGCCGCGGCGGAATGAGATCGCGCCCAGCGTATGGAGACATTGCGCCTGGCACTCGGCATCGCCGGCCTCATCCGCCTGCACCCGCCCGCGTTGCGCATCGAGTTCCGCACGCTCGTAGTGCCCGGCATGACAAGACGCCGCCGCGAACGCCGCACGCACACGCGCCTGCACGCTGGGCTCTCCCAACGCGTCCGCTTCTGCCGCAGCGTGCCCCAGCGTCTGCCACTGCTCTCCGGTACGCCCCAAAACCACCTGCAAAGCGGCGAGCAGCATCCACACGTCGAAGCGCAACCGCCGATCGTCTGACGGAAGCTCCGCGCGAACCGCATCGAGAAACGTAACCGCGTCGGCAGCATGGTGATGCGTTGCCGCATACTCCAGCGCCACGGGCAGTCGTTCCCGCGCCTCCGACAGCCGCCCTGCGAGCAGCATCTGCCGAACCCACTCGTGCACAACCTTCGGCGCGAGTTCGTCCTCGTCCTCGACCATGGCGTCCGCGGTCGCTCCGTGCAGCGCGCGGCGCTCGTCCTCCGGGATCGCGTCGTAGACCACGCGCTGCAACCCGGGGCTCGCGAACCGGAACGACGAGCGCCCCGAACTCACGAGCAGCCGGTGCTTGCGCTCGAGCGCGGCCAGCCGCTTGAGCAGACGAATCCGCCGGACTCCGGTGACCGCCGCGAGTAATGAGGGATCGAACTCCACGCCCTGCACCGCCGCGGCATGCAGCGGCTCGGTCAGTTCCTCGTCGAGTCCCTCGAGCTTCGCCGCCAGCAACGACCGCAGGTCGGTCGGCAACGCGAGATCGTCCACCGATTGCGCAGTCTCCCAGTGCGAGTTCGCGGAAACAAGAACGCCGGACTCCTTGAGGTGCGCAACCGTAGCCAGCAGGAACTGCGGGTTACCGGCACTCGACTGCCACAGCGGCCACGCGATCGCACGCACCGTGCGCGGGCGGCCGACGAGCGCGAGCAGCAACTCCTCCACTTCGTCGCGACGCAGCGGCACGATCTTCACCGCCTCCGCTTGCGCGTGCTGCGCCAGCATCGAGAACAACGAAGCGAGCTGTCCCCCCTCCTCGATCTCGTCCTCGCGCTGCGCGGCAACGAGCAGGAAAGGCGCATCGGAAAGCGCGCGTCCCAACTGCTCCAGCAGGTTGATGGTCTCCGGATCGGCGTCCTGCAGATCCTCGACCGCAAACACCAGGGTGCGCTCCGCGGCCAACGCCCGCATCATCCGCACTGCCGCAGCGGCGAACTCCTCCGGCGTCAGGTCATCCCCTTCGCCGGTCAAGTGCGCGGCAAAACGGGAGGCGAGCTCCGGCGAATCGGGGAACAGCTCCTTCAGCCGCGCCTCCATCGCCTCGCCTTCGCTGAGGTACTCGCGCGCCGCGTCGACAAACGCATGGTGCGCCCGCGCCTGGCTCCGTTCGCAACGCCCCGCGAGGATCAAGGGCCCGTCGGGTGCGACCAGCTCCTCCAGGAAGTCGTGAACGACCCGCGACTTTCCGACGCCGGCTTCGCCGTTCACGAAGACCGCTGCGCCAGAGCCGGAGTGCGCGCGTTCGAACTGCGCGTGCAACAACTCCGTGGCGGTCGCGGAGCCGACGAGCGGAGCCTCGCGCCTCGGGCGCAGACGTTTCAGCGCACGGGACGAGACCGGGAACGCGGCGCTCTCGATGCGCCCTTGCCACCACGGTCCCGCATCCCCGTCGCTCAGGACGAGCCGCAGCGTGTCGCACGAATCGAAGCGCGCGTCCGCTTCCGCGTGCAGGCACGTCAGGATCACCTCGTCGAGGAACGGGTCCAGGTCGCGGTTGGTGATCTTGGGACGACGCACCTGACCGCGGAGCTTCTTGGTCAGGAGAGAGTTCAGATCGGTGACGTCGAACGGGTTGGAACCCGTCGCCATCTCGTAGAGGAGCACGCCAACCGCGTATTGGTCGGCGCGCGGATCGACGTGGTCCTGGTTGATGAACTGCTCCGGCGCGGCATAAGCCAGCGACCCGACGAACTCGCCGGCGCGCGTGATGTCGCGTCCCTCCTGCTGGAGACGCGCGACGCCGAGATCCATCAGCTTCACTTCGCGGTCGCGCGTGATGACGACGTTCTCGGGTTTGATGTCGCGGTGAATCATCGACTCCGCGTGCACCGCGGAGAGCGCCTGCAAAAGCTGGTCGCCGATCTGGTAGATCAGGTGCTCGGGAACCTCTCCGAGTTCGTCGATCGTCTCGCGCAGCGTCTCCCCCTCGATAAACTCCATCGCGAGGTAGTGGTAGGGCGTGCCTTCGATCGTCTCGGTGCCCATCTCGTAGGACTGGACGACGTGCGGATGGCGGATCCGGATGCCGAGCTCGCATTCGCGCTGAAAGCGTTGGAAGACGCGCTCGTCTTCGAGCAGCTCGGGGTGGAAGATCTTGAGCGCCAGCTCGGATCCGGCCGGCCCGGCGGGCCCGTCGGCCTCGGACGTGGCACGAAAGACCGATCCGCCACCGCCCTTGCCAATCAGCGAGCCGATCACGTAGTTCCCGAACGTCCGCCCCACCAGGTCGGCGTCCGAAAGGACACTCTGCGCCCCATACTCCAATTCATCGCGAATTCTAACGGTTTGAGCGGCGCACCAACAGGCTGGCAGTTTCGCGAGGATCCGTCGTGTGCATCGATTTGATGCGTTTGGACGACGATTCAGGCGCCCGCTGGTCGGTACACTCCCCCGAACGACCCCATGAATCGCATCCTGCTGCCCGTCCCCCTCGCCGTCGCCATCGCACTCCTAACAACCCCCGCACATCCGCAGGGAACGAAGGCCGACTACGCCCGCGCGGCGGCGTTGCCGAAGCAGGCGCGCGGGACCGTCCGGAAGAACCAACTCCGTCCCCGCTGGCTCCCCGACGAGAGCGCGCTCTGGTATCGCCTCGACGGCGCACACGGGCAGCGCGAGTTCGTGCTCGTCGACATTGCGGGTAAGCGCCGTCAGCCGCTCTTCGATCATGAACGACTCGCAGAATCGCTGCGCAACGCTGGCCTCAAGAGCGCAACGGGGAAGCGGCTTCCCGTTCTCGACCTCGAGATCGACGGCTCCGACCTGTTCCTCTGGCTGAGAGGGGACTCGCGCGTATGGCGCGTCAACCGCAAGAGCTACGCGGTTCAGATCATCGATGCGAACGACACGCGGCGCTTCCGTTTGCGTACGGCCGGCCCCCAGGTGCGTTCGCGCAACGGCGGTGGCGAGACTCGAATCGTGTTCGTCAACATGATGGCGGCACCGGTCGAATTGCTGTGGATCGACACCGGCGGAGCGCAGCGAAGTTACGGCAAACTCGCCCCGGGCGAGATCCGCGCGCAACACACCTTCGCGCGCCATGCGTGGGCGATCCGCAACGACAAGGGCGCCATCATCCAGAGGTTCGTGGCCGAACCGGCGCCGCGCATCGCTGCCATCGATCAGACTTCGTTTCGGTCGCCGAATCCCGCGCGCGACGCTCGAGTCTCCCCCGACGGAAAGTGGCGCGTCAAACTGTCACGCGACGACGTCGCACTGATCCGCACGGGCCAACGCGAAAAGCAGTGGTTCGAGACGCCGGATGAGGCGGGCACCGCGTTCGGTGGAGCCGTCTGGTGGTCGCCCGACTCCCGGCGCTTTGTCGCGTTGCGAACCTCCGAGGTCGCGTCGCGCACGATCCCGCTGGTGGAGAGCGCACCCGGCGACGCGTTGCAGCCCCGGCTTCACACGGTGAACTACGTCAAGCCGGGCGACCCGTTGCCGCACCCGCGCCCGTGGCTCTTTGACGTGAAAACCCGACTTGCGGTTCCCGTTGACGACACCCACTTTCCCAATCCGTGGTCCTTGAACCGCTTCCGCTGGTCGCGCGACAGCAAGACGGTGTACTTCGCGTACAACGAGCGTGGCCACCAGAAGCTGGCCGTCCTGGCGCTCGACGCCACCGCCAACAAGGTGCGCGTGGCGATCGAGGAGAAGTCGAAGACCTTCGTCGACTACGCGGGCAAGTTCTTCCTGCGCCAGCTCGACAAGACGGACGAGTTGATCTGGATGTCGGAGCGGGACGGATGGAACCACCTGTATCTCTACGACCGCCAGACCGGCAAGGTGAAGAACCGCATCACCGAGGGCGCGTGGCCCGTGCGCAAGGTCGACCGGGTCAACGACAAGACGCGTCAGATCTGGTTTTGGGCAGGCGGCGTGCGCCCCGGGGAAGACCCGTACCACCTGCATTATTGCCGCGCGAATCTCGATGGCACGGGGTTCACGATCCTTACCGAAGGCGACGGCACCCACACAGTCGAGTTCTCCCCGAAGCGTCGCACATTCGTCGACACCTGGTCGCGCGTCGACCTGCCGCCGGTCCGGGTGCTGCGTTCCGGGAAGGACGGATCACTGATCTGCGAACTCGAACGCGCGGATTGGAGTGCGCTGCTCGCGACCGGCTGGAAGGCGCCCGAGAGGTTCGTTGCGAAAGGACGCGACGGCAAGACCGACATCTACGGGATCATCCATCGACCGAGCAACTTCGACCCGCAGAAGCAGTATCCGATCGTCGAGGCGATCTACGCCGGCCCGCACGGCGCGCACGTGCCCAAGGCGTTTCGGGAGTTCCACGGCGCGCAGGGAGTCGCGGAACTCGGCTTCATCGTCGTGCAGATCGACGGCATGGGTACGTCGTATCGATCCAAGGCATTCCACGACGTGTGCTGGAAGAACCTGGCGGACGCGGGTTTCTCGGATCGCATCGCATGGATCCGCGCCGCAGCCAAGCGCTACCCGCAGATGGATCTGTCGCGCGTCGGCATCTACGGCGGATCGGCGGGAGGCCAGAACGCCATGCGTGGACTTCTCGCACATCCCGACTTCTACAAGGTGGGCGTCGCCGACTGCGGGTGCCACGACAACCGCATGGACAAGATCTGGTGGAACGAATTGTGGATGGGATGGCCCATCGGCCCCCACTACGCCGAGCAGTCCAATGTCACGCAGGCGCACAAGCTGCAGGGCAAGCTGATGCTGATCGTGGGCGAGCTCGACCGCAACGTCGACCCCGCCTCCACGATGCAGGTGGTCCATGCGCTCGTGAAAGCGAACAAGGACTTCGATCTGGTCGTGCTTCCGGGCGTAGGGCACGGTGCGGCAGGCACGCCGTATGGCCGCCGCCGCCAGCGCGACTTTCTCGTACGGCACCTGCACGGCGTCGAGCCGCGCGAGGGATGAATCGCGGCCCCATTTCATTAATTGCATGATTGTGCAATCATGCTATCGTCCCCTCGTGATCGCACTGCAGGACCAATTCGATCCCGAACTGTTTCGGGCTCTGGGCGATGAGACGCGGCTCGCTCTCGTAGCCCGCCTCGCCCAAGCAGCCGAACCGATGACCGTCACCGAGGCGGCGGAGTGCTGCGGCGTTCACCTGTCCGGCGTGTCGCGGCACCTCGCTGCGCTGCGCAACGCGGGCATTGTGGAGGCGCAGAAGCACGGCCGCGAAGTGCGTTACTCGCTCGACTGCGGAGCGCTCGCCCTGCTGTTGCGCGATCTCGCAGGTGCGCTCGAAGCGTGCCAGGCACAGTGTTGCGAAAGGAAAGAGAAATGACCGACAAGCACGAACAGGTCCGCAAGCAGGTCGAAGAAACATACGCCGGCCTCGTGACCGCCAAACAGAGTTGCTGCGGCGGCGGCACCCCGGGCCCCGGCAAGGTCGCCGAGTTGGCTGGCTACGCCACCGAACTGGAAGCGCACCCGGAGGCGGGCGCAAGTTCGTTCGGCTGCGGAAACCCGCTGGCGTTCTCAGGTGTCGATGCCGGCGAAACCGTCCTCGACCTCGGATCGGGAGCGGGCTTCGACCTGCTGATCGCCGCGGAGAAGGTCGGCGAAGCGGGACGCGTGATCGGCGTGGACATGACCGACGCGATGATCGACACGGCGCGCCAGAACATGGAGCGCGCTGGCGCGAGCAACGTCGAGATCCGCAAAGGCATCATCGAAGAGTTGCCCGTCGAGGACAACGCCGTGGATTGGGTCATCAGCAACTGCGTGATCAACCTGTCGCCGCAAAAGGACCGCGTGTTCGCGGAGATGAGCCGCGTGCTGAAGCCGGGTGGCCGCTTCAGCGTCTCGGACATGGTGGTCAACGACCTCCCCGACTGGGCGCGCGAAATGGCGGCCGCGTACACGGCCTGCATCGGCGGCGCCGTTTCGGAGTCCGACTACGTCGCGGGGCTCCGCGCGGCCGGACACGAAGATGTCGAGGTCGTCGATCGTATGGAGTACACGGCGGAGCAGTTGGCGTCGTTTGCGGAAGGCACCGCCGACGCCGTGCGATTCGCGGAACTCGCCGGCAAGGTGCACAGCGTGCGCTTCACGGGCCGGAAGGCTGCACCCGCTTCAGAATGATGGATCGACCCTTGAGTGCAAACCGCAGGCGATCGTCTTCCACCGTGAAGACGATCGTCTCCGCGGTTTCGCCGGGGTTCCATGCGACATCGACGCGCCGGCCTTCCGTACGGACCACGCGGTAGGCCCCGGACGCCTCGCGTGTCCCCCACCCTGGGAGCTTCTGCTTCCAACCAATGGTGTCCTTCGTAATCGACACGTCCAGCTGCGCGGTTTCGATCCAGTGCTGCCGCTCCTCCGGCTCGAGTTCGCGGTAGCGCGGGATGAGCTCGTAGGTCGCCTCGTCGAACTCCCAGTCTCCGATCAGCTGTTTGTCGGCGCGGTTGCACGCGGCCGCCGCCACGAGCACGGAGAGAAGCAGGTACTTGCGCATACACGTTCCATCGGCACAAGCCGGCGGTCGCTACCACTTCTTCATGTACTGCCAGTTGCGCGGCTTGCCCTCCGCCAACCACTCGACCGCCTGCGCGACGCGTCTGGTTCGAGTCGCCTCCCGCTTCGCCTCCGTGATCCATTCGATGTACTCGCGCTTCCTGGAGGGCGAGAAACCATCGAACGTGGTCTTCGCCGGCTGGTTCCCCTTCAAGGCGGCCAGCAGGTCGGTCGGAGTTTTCAACGCCGGCTTCGTCGCGCCGCGTACCGGCTTCACGCCGGAGGCATTGAGCTGAACCGCCTCCTTGATGTAGGTGTCGACCCTCGGATCGAACACCATGCCACTCGCTCTCTAGTCCGCGCCCATGTCGACCATCACTTTCGCGATCGTCGCGTCATCGAGCACCGGAGTAATCTCGAGGTCGAGCACGTCGTGCCACATCCGCGAGTAGCGATGCATCGCCTCGACGCTGACGCTCTCGATCACCATCCAGCCGCGTCGCCCGGCCACCGCGTGCCAACGCCCCTGCAACTTGACCCCGTTCGGGGGCGCCGCACCCTCCGTCTCCAGGAACCGGGCGCTGGCCGCGTCGATATGCTCCGCGCGGACCGTGTATGTCATCAGGTAATGCATCTATCCCTCCTCCAGCCAACACCATTCGACCCAACGAGGGGAGCTCCTGCAACGGGATTTCAAAGACCGCGCCTGTTATGAATGGGTGCATGAGTGCCCTACACACACCGATACGCTTTCTCCTGAGTTCGGCTGTTTGTGTGACTCTCGCCTCCTGCGCCGGAATGCCGACCTCGCTTCCGGTGCCGGAGAACCAGCCCACGGCGGTGGCGCGTTCCGCTCCGCAGCCGGAGTCCATCGACGACGGCATCCGTGCCTACCTCGAGTCCGCGTCGTCGCGCTCGCACGCCGCGGCGACCCCGACTGTTGCAAAAGCCGACCTCGCTTCCGCAGCGCAGAACCCGATCGCCAGCACGATCAGCGTTCCGTTCGAGAGCAACTTCCAGTTTGGTGCCGACGGCGGCCTGCAGTACGTGCTCAACTTCCAACCCGTGATTCCGCACTCCATCAGCGAGAACTGGAATCTTGTTCACCGGCCGATTCTCCCGGTCGTCTACCAGAGCGCGACCATCTTCGGCGCCCCGCGGCCGCCGTCCGCGGGGTCGACGGACTGGGGCTTGGGAGACACGCTGTACGCTGCCTACTTCTCACCGAAGAAACCCGGCCCCTGGATCTGGGGTGTCGCGCCCGCGCTGCAGCTCCCCACCGCAACCAGCAAAGAGTTCGGTGCGCAGGAGTGGGGTCTCGGGGCATCCGCCGTCGCGCTGCAGATCAAGAAGCCATGGCTCTACGGCGTACTCGTCACCAACGTCTGGTCGCTGGAGAGCAGCGCGTCCGCTTTCATGCTCCAGCCGATCCTCGTCTACAACTTCGACTCCGGGTGGTTTGCAGAGACCGCGCCGCAGTTCTCGGCGGCTTGGGAAGCACCCAACAGCCAGCGCTGGGTGATCCCGTTGGGCGGCGGCGTCGGCAAGATCACCAAGATCGGAAAGCAGCCGATCGCGCTGCGCATGCACTTCTATTGGAATGTCGAGCGGCCGGACAACGCTCCCGAGGCGCTGCTTCGATTCACGATTACCCTCCTGTTCCCGAAGTAGCCCTTTCCGGCGCTCCGCTTGCTTCCCCGCGATTCCGTGGGACACTCCGCCCAGAGCTGAGGCCGACGCGGCTCGCTGCGCGCACGAAACGCGAGGCGAGAAACCATCGGTCAGCGCCCTGCCCCCGGCCGCAGAATCCGCCGTGGGGAGCTCATTACTCGGATTCATGTCTCTAGGGTGGGATGTGTTCGGCAGCGGAATGGCTGCTGGCAACTACATCGACCACCGCGGCTCCAGTGTCAAAAACACACGGACCGTTCGGAGCCGCATTCCAGCTCCTTGAGAGAGACATGACCCACAACACATCCAAGGCGCCGGACGCGTTCAGCGCCCTCGGCCTTTCGATCCCCCTCTGCAACGCCGTCTCGGCTGCGGGCTACAAGACGCCGACGCCGATCCAGACCAAGGCGATTCCCGACGTGCTTAAGGGAAGCGACCTGCTCGGCTGCGCGCAAACGGGCACGGGCAAGACGGCCGCCTTCGCGTTGCCGATCATCCAGCACTTGGCGGGACACAAACACGCGTTGCGCGCCCTCGTGCTCGCACCGACGCGTGAACTCGCCGCGCAGATCGACGACAGCTTCCACAAGTACGGCAAGGGCACGAAGCTGCGCCATCACGTCATTTTCGGCGGCGTCAACAAAGGACCGCAGAAGCAGGCGCTCAAGCGCGGCCTCGATATTCTCGTCGCGACGCCGGGCCGTCTGCTCGATCTCATGGGCGAGGGTCTTGTCGACCTGTCGCAGATCAACCACTTCGTTCTCGACGAGGCGGACCGCATGCTCGACATGGGCTTCATCCGCGACGTGCGCCGCATCGTTCGCGAGATCCCGGTCAAGCGCCAGACGCTGTTGTTCTCGGCCACGATGCCGCAGGAGATCCGCAAGCTGGCCGACGAAATCCTGAACAAGCCGATTCACGTCGCCGTCGATCCCGTCTCCTCGACGGTGGAGCCGATCTCGCAGGAGGTCTACTTCGTGGAGAAGGCGGAGAAGACCAACCTGCTGATCAAGATCGTCAATGATTCGAAGATCGGGATTGACCGCGCGCTTGTGTTCACCCGCACGAAGCACGGCGCGAACAAGGTGGTCAAGCTGCTCGACCGTGTCGGCATCGCGGCTGCCGCGATCCACGGCAACAAGTCGCAGCCCGCCCGTGAGCGTGCGCTCGCCAGCTTCAAGAAGGGCGAACTGAAGTGCCTCGTCGCCACCGACATCGCGGCGCGCGGCATCGACATCAAGGAGCTGTCGCACGTCATCAACTTCGACCTGCCCAACGAGCCCGAGAGCTACGTCCACCGGGTCGGAAGGACCGGACGCGCGGGTTTGACGGGTTCGGCGATCTCGTTCTGTTCCACCGAGGAGCAGCCGTATCTCCGCAGCATCGAGCGGCTGACGAAGCGCCGCCTCGATCGTGCGCAGGGCGGAGGCGAGCGGTCTTCGGCGCCCATCATCCGGCGCGGCGGAGGAGGCAGCGGCGGAGGCTCGCATCCGCGCCCGGCGGCGGCACGACCGCAGCCCCAGCGTGAACCGGCCCAGCGTGGCCAGCCCCAGGGTGGAACGGCCGCCTCCGGTGATGGCGGAGGCAACCGTCGTCGCCGCCGTCGGCGTCGTCGCTCCGGCCCGCCGTCGGCGTAACGGCTACGGGGCGACCGGCATCCAAGTTCCATGTCGATCCGACCCGTTAAACAAACCCGCCGCGCGCAACCCGCGGTCGAAGGTGCGGGAGTTCATCTCCATCGCGCCTTCGGCTTCGGGGACCCGAGCGAACTCGACCCCTTCCTGCTGCTTGACGACTTCCGCAACGACGATCCCGCGAAGTACAAGAACGGCTTTCCGTGGCACCCCCACCGCGGCATCGAAACCATCACGTACGTGCTGGCGGGAACGGTCGAGCACGGCGACAGCCTCGGCAATCGCGGTGCCATCGAGGCGGGCGACATCCAGTGGATGACCGCCGGTAGCGGCATCGTGCACCAGGAGATGCCGCAGGGTGACGCGCAGGGGCGCATGCACGGATTCCAACTGTGGGCCAACCTGCCGTCCGCTCGCAAAATGACGGCGCCGCGCTATCAGGAAGTGAAGTCGGACGAGATCCCCGAAGTCACGGACGACGACGGAACGAAGGCACGCATCATCTGTGGAGATTTCTGGGGAGCGCGAGGGCCCGTCGAAGGCATCGACGCCGATCCCGTCTATCTCGACATCTCGGTCCCCCCCGGAAAACGCGCGGTCCTTCCGGTTGGAATCGGGAGCAACGCCTTCGCATACGTGTTCGCGGGCACCGGCCAGTTCCGCGATGCCTCCGACCCGCAACTCGTTCCGACCGAGACCGTGGACGGTTCGTATCTCGCCAACCGCTCCCTTGTGCTGTTCGACCGCGGCAGCGAAGTCATCGTGCAGGCAGGCGAAGAGGGCGTACGCTTCCTGCTCGTGTCCGGCCGCCCGCTCAAGGAGCCGGTCGCGTGGCACGGCCCGATCGTGATGAACACGCAGGAGGAACTGCGTCGGGCGTTCGACGAACTCCAGGACGGAACGTTTCTGCGGAGCTAACCGTGGTTGCGCACCTCGGTGTCGTGACTCAGCAAAGCTTGCGTGCGGGGACGAACCTCGTTTCGCGAGATGTCGAAAAATCCGAACATCGTGCCCCGGGCAGCCCCCCCCTTCTGCCCGTTGTGGGCCGCCTCGATCCTTGCTAGCGTCCAAGAGTGAGACAGGTATGGAGCGGCGATGGGGATCGCCGCCCGATCGGAACCGAAACCGGAATTCAGAATGTTGGAGGAGCCAATGCTCAGAGAGAGGGTTAACGAACGTTCGACAGTCGCCTTCGCTTTCATGTTCGGACTTCTGCTGACAGGTGTCGTGAACGCGGGCCCCATCACTTTCACGACCGATGCCGACTTCGACGCCGGCGTGTTCAGTAGCACGAACCGCAATGCACCACCCGGCAATGCGGTGAAGCTCAACGACGGAATCGTCACCCCATACGACTTCATTTGGATGGCGTTGTCGGGACGTGGCACCGCCGTCCGTGTCGATACGAACACGGGCGCCGTTTTGGGTGAGTACTTCACGAGTCCCAATGGCATGGGGCGCAACCCTTCACGCACCACGGTGGATCTCGACGGAAACGTGTGGGTCGGCAACCGGAACGAGGCTTCGGGCGGCCGGGGGTCCGTGACGAAGATCTCGGCCAACCCGACGGGTCCCACCTCCTCGGGTTTGGGCAACGTCCTGCCTTGGACGAATTCCGGAGGAGCGGACACCTTGGGCGGTACATCGACCGCAGCAGACTCCGCCATCCTGCAGTACGTCCGGACCCCCGGGACGAACGTGCGCACCATGGCCATCGATGCGAACAACGACCTGTGGACGGGCGGCTGGGGCAACCATGCACATCAGCTCATTGACGGCACCACGGGAGCTCTGGTCGGGGGCGAGTCCTTCAACAGCGGCCAAGGCGGCTATGGCGGCCTAGTTGACGGCAACGGCGTGCTTTGGTCCGCCGGCCTGTTCAGCAACGTCCTGGTGCGCCACGACCCGGTGGCCAACACGACGACGAACATCAACATCGGACGGACGTCGTACGGCCTCGGCATCGACTCGAGCGGCAACATCTGGAACAGCAACTGGACCTACAACACGATTACCAAGGTGAGTCCGACGGGCGCCGTTCTCGGAGTCTATTCCACCGGCGGATCCGGAAGCCGCGGCGTAGCGGTCACTCCGACAGACAACAACGTCTGGGTCGCGAACAGCTACAGCAATACTGTCACGCGCCTCAACGCAGCAGGTGCCGTGATTGCCACGATTCCAGTCGGAGGAACCCCGACCGGCATCTCCGTCGACAGCAACGGAAAGGTGTGGGTCACCAACTACAGCTCGAACAACGCCATGCGGATCGACCCCGCAGGCAATGCTGTGGACATGACGGTGTATCTGGGATCGGGCGCCAGCCCCTACAACTACAGCGACATGACGGGGACGGTCCTGATCGGCAGCACCATCCCGAGCGGCAATTGGTACAAGCTGCTCGACGGGGGCTCGGCCGGAACGTACTGGGACCAGATCTTCTGGAACACCGAGGCCGATGGGTTCATTCCGTTCGACGGCGACATCGATGTCGAGGCACGGTTGATGGGAGGAAGCTGGATGTCGTACGACAGCGGCGACCTACTCGGGCTCACGGGCCAGTTCCTTGAAGTGCGCGCCACTCTCTTCCGAGGAGCAAGCGGTGTTACGCCGATTCTCTCGGACCTCACGGTCACGACGTCGACCGACCCCGTGCCGGAACCGGGCACGCTGTTCCTGATCGGTGCCGGATGCGCGGCAATGGCCGTCCTTCGCCGGCGCCGGCGCAACGCAACGCGATCCTGATTACGAGATAAGGAATCGACCTAGGGGCACCTCCCGCATTCCGCGGAGGTGCCCCATTCGATACTCGCGAGCCTATGGGATCGGCTCCGGACTCGGCCCGACAGGATCTCACGCAAGCGGAGTTGCGCCAGGCGTTCGACGAACTGCAGGACGGGACCTTCCTGGAGCGTTGAAGTCGAATCTGCACTGGATCCAACCTGCGCGGATCCGCATGATGGGCGCGTGGAACGGGATCACTCGAGGGAGTTGTCGCGTGAACTGAAGCGCGACGGTGGGCCGAACCCGGAGGCCCTGTGGTCCATCGTTTACGAGAGTCTGCGCCACATGGCCGGACATCAGATGCGCACGGAGCGCGGCGACCACACACTAGACGCCACGGCGCTCGTGCATGAGGCCTACCTGCGCCTCATCGGCCGCGAGAACCTCGAATGGCGCACACGTGGACAGTTTTTCGCCACCGCCGCGGAAGCGATGCGACGGATTCTCGTCGAGCACGCCCGTGCGCGAGGAGCGCAGAAGCGTGGCGGGGATCGCCGGCGCGTGTCCGTCAGCCTCGCGGATCTGGTGCAAGACCGTGAGCCGGAAGATTTTCTGGCGGTTGACGAAGCCCTTTCGCGCTTGGAAGAGATGGAGCCACGTTCCGGCTCCATCGCTCGCCTGCGGCTCTTCGCCGGGCTCAGCGTCGCCGAGACGGCGGAGGCGCTTGGTTTGCCGCTGCGTACGGTGGAACGGGACTGGAGCTTCGCTCGAGTCTGGCTGTACGAGGCACTCCAATGACGCAATCCAACCAACAGATCAAGCGAATCTACGAAGCGGTCCTGCGCGAAGCGCCGCCTCGACGCGCTGCGTATCTCGATCGCATCTGCGGTGGCGACGCTGCGATCCGCGAGAAAGTGGAACGGCTCCTGGCCGCACGCGAGGAGCTCGGCGATTTCCTCGCAGAGCCGACGCGCGTCAAGGGCAGTGCACTGCCAGCCGGCGTCGAGGAAATCCGGGCCCCGGTGCTGCCGGCCGCGAAGGCCAACGGCACACCTCCGAATCTGAACCGGCAGGGCACGGTGATCGGCCGCTACAAGCTGTTGCAGAAGATCGGCGAGGGGGGTTTCGGCGACGTCTATATGGCCGTGCAGGCGGAGCCCGTCAAACGCAAGGTCGCGCTGAAGATCATCAAACTGGGCATGGACACCGACCAGGTTGTCGCCCGCTTCGAAGCGGAGCGCCAAGCGCTCGCACTGATGGACCACCCGAACATCGCACGCATCCTCGACGGCGGCGCGACAGCCAACGGTCGGCCGTACTTCGTGATGGAACTGGTCCGCGGGGTCCCGATCACCGAGTACTGCGACACGGCGCACCTCGATACACGGGAGCGACTCGACCTGTTCCGGAAGGTGTGCCATGCGGTTCAGCACGCGCACACCAAGGGCATCATCCATCGCGACATCAAGCCCTCCAACGTATTGGTCACTTTGCACGACGGCGTGCCGGTCCCGAAGGTGATCGACTTCGGCATCGCGAAGGCGATCGATCGCACGCTGACCGAGAAGACGCTCTTCACGCAGTTCCAGCAGATGATCGGGACACCCGAGTACATGTCTCCCGAACAGGCGGAGATGAGCGGCCTCGACATCGACACGCGCGCCGACGTGTATTCGCTAGGGGTCCTCTTGTACGAGTTATTGACCGGCTCCAAGCCCTTCGACATGCAGCAACTGTTGAAGCGGGGCTACGAGGAAATCCTGCGGACGATTCGCGAGGAGGAGCCGCCGCGTCCGAGCACGCGGGTCAGCACGTTGGGACGGCGCGAGATTGGTCGGCTGGCGCGCGGCCACCGGGCTTCGGCGAAACAGCTGGGCACCTTGCTGCGTGGCGACCTCGACTGGATCGTCATGCGCGCCATGGAGAAGGACAGACGGCGGCGCTACGAAACGGCGGCCGCTATGGCCGACGATGTCCAGCGTCACCTTGACGACCAACCGGTCACGGCGACCCCGCCGACACCCTGGTATCGCGCGCGGAAGTACGTCCGGCGGCATCGCGTCGGCGTGGTCGCCGCCTCGCTCGTCGCGGTTGCGCTCCTCTCCGGCCTTGGTGCCGCCCTGTGGGGTTGGCACGAAGCCTCGGACCAGCGCTCTGTTACCGAGGTCGCGCTGCAGAGCGAGAGGGAATCGCGCACGCTGGAGCGCCAACAACGGGAGCGTGCGGTCGCGGGAGAGGCGGAGGCCAATCGGGAGCGTGATGAAAAGGAAAAAGCGCTCGCGGTGCTCGAGAAGACGCTGGTTCGCTCGGAAGGAACGCGGTTGAGCGCGATGTCGCAGGCGACCCTCAGCCGCGACCCGACGCTCGCAGTGCTCCTGGCCATCGAAGGCGCCATGCGCCACGCCGATGTGTATGCGAACAAGGCACTGCTGGAGGCGCTGGAGAAGTCCCCGCGCCGCGAGGTCGTGCTGGATACGACGGTGCGCGTGATCAGCGCGGTCTTCAGTCAGGACGAGTCGATGGTCATCACCGGCGGGGTGGACGGAACGCTCCACGCGTGGCACGCGCGCACCGGGCAACGGCTTCGCTCGCTGGAGACTGGCTATGCAACCGTCGTGTCGCTGCACGCGCGTGGCCGGGAGATCATCGCCGCGCTTTTGAGTAGTCCCGACTCCCAGAACCAGAGTTCGGTTGTGCTGGCCTGGAACCCGACGACGGGCGCGTCTCGCACGCTCGTCCGGCCGGAACAGAAATGGATGGTGAGTCGCACAGGGGCAGTCTCGGATACGATCGCGGCAATTGAACCGACAACCGAGTCGGTGATCCTGCTCTCCGTCGAGAACGGTGAAGTCCTGCAGCGACACGAAGGGCTCGGTGAACTTCGCGCCTGGACCTGGCCGCTCCTGTCCCCCGACCGGGAGCGCTATCTCACCTACGTGAGCGGCGTATGCCGACTCCACGACGCGCAAACGGGAGAGATCCTGACGGAGTGGCGAACTCGCGGCAACTACACCAAGCTACCGGAGTTCAGTCCGGAGGGAGATCGAATCGTCGCCGATGAAGATCAACACGGCGTGCGCGTGCGCTCGGCTTCTGACGGCCGTGTGATCTGCACTCTTCAGAACGCGGATCAATCCGGAGGCTTCGTGTTCACTCCCGACGGCCTCACCGTGATCTCGACGATGTCGAAGACGATGACCTGGGATGCGACCAGCGGGCAGATGATCCGAGACTTCGATCTACTGACCAGTATTCGAACCGGCATCCTCACGCCCGACGGCCGCACGTTTGTGGGCAGTGATTCCGACGGACGCGTTCAGTTCCGCGACATCGCGACGGGAACGAAGCAGTTCGAGATGACCGGCAAAGCATGGATCCCGGCGATCGCGTCCGATGGCCGCTTCATCGCCGCGGACATAGCCCGAACGCGGATCATCGATCCGCAGACGGCGGGCGAGTCTTTCCTCCTGCGCGGCAGGGCCAACCCTTGCGCGTTCGCGATGCATCCGGACGGGCGCCACATGGTTGATATCACCGGCTTCTCTTCCGAGGAGGGACGGGTCTGGGATCTCCAGCAACGCCGCCCGACGCGCTACCTTCCAGCCCACAACGTCTTCTGGGGGGGAACGCCGCTCTCACAGATTTTGGACGCCGCATTCACGTCCGACGGATCGCGATTCGCTACCGGCGGGCCGTTCGGGTGGGCGTACATCTGGAATGGTCTCACCGGCGAGATCCTGCATCGGATCTCGGTGTCCGACCCCGGCTTCAACGAAGCGGTCACCGGCATCGCATTCAGCCCCGACGGCAAACTGCTCGCAATGGCCGGAACCATGTCGCGAGTCCGCGTTCACGACGCGGCGACCGGTGAAGAGGTTTGCCGACTCGGCGACGCACCCGAGCGCGCCAACCCTGCCTTCATGAGCATTAAGCTCGGGAGCGGTCGGCTGATCTCATTCAGTCCGCACGGCAGCCGTCTGATGCTGCGCCATGAGCGGGGAGCACCGCGAATCTACGACGTGGCTTCGCGAGACAAACTGTTCGAGCTCTCTGTGCCCCGCGAGCGCGCGGTCCAAGCCGCGACCTACAGTCCTTGCGGCCGGTGGATCTCTGTCAGCCACGGCCCGCCGTCGAACCTCACGGAGGGGAAATGCATCGTCTTCGACGCCGAGTCGGGGAAGAAGCTCCGCGAACTCGAAGGCTCGAACGGACGAGGGCAACAATTCCCGAGCGGATTCGGGCCCAAGGGAGACCGTCTCCTGACATGCGTGCAGGGGGAAGGCGTGCTGGTGTTCGACGTCGCAACCGGCAACCGGAAAGCAACGCTGCGCGTTCCGGGCGAGCCGCCGAACCGAGCCTGCTTCAGCCCGGATGGTCGCTGGGTTCTCGCGGTCTCGCACCAGCAGTTCCACATTTACGTATGGGACGCCCAAACAGGTCGGCTCCTCCACCACCTGACGGACGGTGCCGCCAATTCCCTCTTTCACAACGCGGCCTTCACGAACGACTCCCGGTCCATCGTCATGGTGCGCGAACACGGAGTGCGCGACCGCAGGATTCGCGTCCTTCCGATCGAGCTCACTGCGGCAGCGATCCGCTTGCGTCCGAGAGACCTCACGGCAGAAGAATGCGTGGCGCACGGGATCTCGCTACCCGTTGCACGCACGCCGGCTCAGGGTTGGACCCGGCCGAACGACGCGCCGAGGCGTCACAGACGCCAGAAGCTCGTCGACGACGTAGCGGCGAAGCTCGGCAAGCTCATCGGAGATCGGTACGTCGAGGACAAATTGTACTTCCGCCAATCGGCTGGCTGGCTCGGGATCGACGATGACATCGTCTGGGCCCTGGAACGCGTCGGCGACGCCCTGCTCAATCGTCACGGGCACTACAAAGAAGCGCTTTCCGCGTACGGGTATGCGCTTCGGGAGTCTCAACGCAGCAACGGCGACCGCGACCCGAGGACGCAGAGAATTCGCCTCAAACTGACGGAGCTCCTGGCTCAACTCGGCCGTGGCAAGGAAATCGAACCGCACCTCGACGCACTCGACGTCTGGCGGCCCTTCTCCCGGGACCGGGTTGCCATGCGACAGGCGGACTACCTCCTCGCGACCGGCAAACCCCGGGAAGCCATCGCAGCACTCGAACAGGTTTCGTCGGCATGGCGCGACTCCGCGAATCAGGCGATGGCCGAAGCGCACATGGATCTGGGCAACTACGACGACGCGGAGTCCCT
>Ga0209692_10001503_pt1 | contig 31101 bp, 30 predicted proteins | sample tdDd472_FD_187129 | JGI IMG/M metagenome (GOLD analysis project Ga0209692, IMG submission 187129) | Marine sediment microbial communities from the Atlantic coast under amendment with organic carbon and nitrate - tdDd47.2 (SPAdes)... | ecosystem: Environmental > Aquatic > Marine > Coastal >...
AGGCCTCCACTTTTAAGATGCAGCCTGAAGACTCTGACCGGCTGCGGCTTTGTGTGGATTCTATATGCCATGACTTCTTTGAGTCCGTCAATTCGGTTTGAAGCGTATTTCCTTTTAAAAAGAGCGCGATTCCGTCTTTTTTTAACAAGGGCTCCGCGTATTCCAGAAGCTTTTCGATCGGCGCAAGCGCACGTGCCGTGACAACATCGACCGCTAAGCCTTGCAATGACTCGATTCTTTTCTGGTGAACGGTGATGTGGCGCCCGATCAACCGGGCCCCTTCCCTCAGAAAGACTGCTTTTCTGGTGTCGGATTCGATCAGATGAATGTCGAGCTCCGTCATCGCCGCCAGAACCAGTCCCGGAAACCCCGCACCGCTTCCCAGATCCGCCAGGCTGCGGGCTGTGGAGGGTATGAAGGCGGCCAACTGGCCCGAATCAAGGAAATGGCGGCGCCACATATCGTCCAATGTGGTCTTGGATACCAGATTGATCCGTTCATTCCACTTGATGAGATGCTCGCCCAGCAGTCTGAAGCGATCTTCTGTTTCACGTGAAACAACCAGGTCGGCGGCACAGTCGCTTAATGTATAGGAGGACACGAATCTTCTTCCGGCAAAGCCGGCCTTCTGTGGAATTTGAGTGTTATGGATATCCCGGGACAGGACCCGAAAAAAGGAAAAGATGATCGGCTACCGTGGAGAACGATTCAGGCCGCCGTCTTTCTCTTTTTAACGTGACGCAACAAGGCGACCACGGCCGCCGGCGTCACACCCTGAATCCGCGCCGCGGAACCAATGGTTTCGGGCGCACTGTCCACAAGTTTCTGGCGGACTTCATTGGACAGTCCCCCGATCGCGCCATAATCAAGATCAACCGGCAGAACCAGATTTTCGTCCCGCCGATAGGCAGAAATGTCGGCGTTCTGGCGTACCAGATACCCTTCATAGGAAGCATCAACCGCCAGGCGGTTCCGAACACCCTCGGGAATAGCGGACACCGCGGGCCATACCCGTTCCAACATCGGCCAATCCGCAAGCCGTTGAGCCAGGATATCAAATCCGGTACGGCGCACGCCATCCTGATTGACCTTGATCCCCAGCCGGCCGAGTTCATTGGGCGACAGCGCCTCGCCCAGCAGGATGGATCGGCCCTGTTCCAGATCCGCTTTTCGCGCGGCCCAATGGGCGGCCCGTTCGGCGCCGATCACGCCCACGGTGCGGCCCAGATCGGTAAGACGTTCATCCGCATTGTCCGCGCGCAGGCGAAGTCTGAATTCTGCCCGTGACGTGAACATTCGATAGGGTTCGTCCGCACCTCGTGTGACCAAATCATCGACCAGAACACCGATATACGCATCGGCGCGGTCCGGCAGAAACAGATCCGAAGATCCGCCCGCCGCCAAGGCCGCGTTTACGCCGGCGATCAAACCCTGGGCGGCGGCCTCTTCATACCCGGTCGTTCCATTGATCTGACCGGCGAAATAAAGCCCGGAAACCTTCTTCGTCTCTAGACTGTGGCGCAATTCGCGCGGGTCGACATAATCATATTCAATGGCATAGCCCGGCCGGATCATCTCCGCCCGCTCCAAGCCCGGGATCGTCATCAGCAGAGCCTGCTGCGCATGGGCCGGCAAAGAGGTGGAGATACCGTTCGGATAAACCGTATGGTCTTCGAGCCCCTCGGGTTCCAGGAATATTTGATGGCGATCCCGGTCCGCAAATCGGACCACCTTGTCCTCGATCGACGGACAATACCGCGGACCCCTTCCCTCGATCTTGCCGGAATACAGCGCCGATTCATGCAAATGATCGCGAATGACCTGATGGCTTGCGGCATTCGTATAGGTGATTCCGCAGGCAACCTGCGGCACCGTAATCTTTTCCGTCAGCGTGGAGAACGGCTCCGGAACCGGGTCGGCATACTGCTTTTCCAAACCGTCCCAGTCGATGGTCCGTCCATCCAACCGTGCCGGCGTTCCGGTCTTCAATCGCCCAAGACGGAAACCGAAACGGCCAAGCGTTTCGGACAAGCCATAGGACGCCTCATCCCCTACCCGGCCGGCCGGTCTGGTGTCCTGCCCGATATGAATGACGCCCCGTAGGAATGTTCCCGTGGTGAGAACCACACGGCCGGCCCGCAAGGCCGACCCGTCGCCGAGGACGACACCGGCAATTCCTCTGCCGCTTCCGTCCAACAGCAGATCTTCCACCGCGCCCTGTATGATATGGAGATTGTTCTGCGCCTGCAGAACGGATTTCATCGCCGCCTTGTAAAGCGCACGATCCGCCTGGGATCGGGGTCCCTGCACCGCCGGACCCTTGCTTTTATTGAGGACACGAAATTGGATACCGGCCCGGTCGATGACCCGGCCCATGATCCCGTCCAGCGCATCGATTTCCCGAACCAGGTGTCCCTTCCCCAAGCCGCCGATGGCGGGGTTGCAGGACATTTCCCCGATCGTCTCGATCTTATGCGTGACCAAGGCCGTTCTTGCGCCCACGCGCGCGGCCGCAGCCGCTGCTTCACAGCCAGCGTGCCCGCCGCCAACGACGATAACATCCCATGTCTTTTCAGGTGAGTTCATGGCGCGGAATGTAGAGTTGAGCGTGGCGGAAATCAAGGGATATCGCGGGTTCCCGTGCCCTCTTGGATACTTTGACTCCAGGCCGCCAAGTATTCGTCAAAGCAAAATGTTTCACGTGAAACACTCGGAAGTATTCAAGTGGACGATCCGGTATTTTGACTCGCCGTTGATTCACCCTTGATTCCAATGGCCGGGTCTTTGACTCGGAGGGAACTCGCTCATCCTCCCCAGACGCGGACGAGGACTCCGGTAAATTGTTTCACGTGAAACACTCCCCTATTTGCCGATACAAAAGTCCCGAAAAATTCGATCCAGCAGATCCTCGACATCCACCTTGCCGACAATCCGCCCAAGCGCATTGATCCCGGATCGTAGATGCTCGGCCAGCAATACAGGGTCGTGCTCTGCCAATGCCTCCCGCAGACGTTCCGAGGCAATCGTCACGGCCTCCCGGTGCCGGGCGCGGGTCAGAACCGGGGCTTCTCCCTGCAAAGCGAAACCCCGGATCCTCTCGGTCAACGCCTGTTCCAACGCGGCCATTCCCTGCCCGGTCTTTGCGGAGATCAGAACCCCCTCCCGCGCAGCGCCGGCGGCAAGGTCCGCCTTGTTCCATACCACCACCGGCGTCCCCGTACCGGTATCCACGATCGGAAGCGGGTCGGCAGATCCGCACTCTCCCATCACCAGGACGATATCCGCCTCCGCCGCCGCCGTCAGGCTTCGCCGCATCCCTTCCCGTTCGATCACGTCGTCGGATTCGCGCAGACCCGCCGTATCGGTAAGGATGACCGACTGCCCGCCCAGATTCAGGTGGACATCGACGCGGTCCCTGGTGGTGCCGGGTATATCGGAAACAATCGCGGCGTCCCGCCCCGTCAAGGCATTCAATAAGCTCGATTTTCCGACATTCGGCGCGCCGAGGATCGCCACCCTCACACCGTTGCGCACGATCTCGCCCCGCCTGCCGTCATCCAGATGCGCCCGCATTTCCGCCAGAATGCTTTCCATGGAGTCACGATCAAACATCGTGTCCTCGTCGTCGACATCCCCTTCATCGGAGAAATCAAGACCCAGTTCCACCAAGGCCAACTGATCCGCCAGGCGTTTCTGCCACCCCGTATAAAGGTCGCTCAAACTGCCCTTCAGCTGTCGCAGGGCCTGGACCCGCTGGGCTTCCGTCTCCGCCTCGATCAAATCGACAAGGCCCTCGGCCTCGACCAGATCGATCTTTCCGTTTTCAAAGGCCCGGCGGGTGAACTCCCCGGGATTGGCCAGCCGGTATCCGGGACAGCGGGCCAGGACATCCTGGACCGCCTGGATGATCGCCATGCCGCCATGGAGATGCAGTTCGACGACATCCTCCCCCGTGAAACTATGCGGAGCGGCAAAACACAGCAGCAAGGCGTCGTCTATCGGGGCGCCGTCGGCCGCGCGCCGCAGCGCCGCCCGGGTCGCGACCCGCGGTTTCGGGACAGAGGTCACACCAAGCACCGGCAAACAGGCCGGCGCGCCCGGTCCCGAAATTCGAATGACGGCGACACCGCCCCGCCCCGCGGGGGTCGACAAGGCATAAATCGTCTCCCCAACTTCATTCAACATCTAGTGATCCTTTTCTCAAAGACCGCAAATTGTCCAAATCGCTGCGCAGTCAAAACGGCTTACGGAAACCGTTTCGGTTAGGACTCGGCTCTTCTTGAGCGGCTCGAAACCTGCGCCGGCCCGTCACGGACGTTTTTCTATCGCCCCTGTTTTCGCCTGTCCTTCTTTCCCCTACAAGGGCATAAGAACAGCTCCATATCATGTTCCGCTCGGGCCGCTTGATCCGGCCGTTTTCACCACATTCCCCGACCGCGCAGCATGACGGTCGGCGGATATCCAAGGGAGGTCTTGCAGATGGCAAAAGCCGTTCGATTCCACAGCGCCGGGGGACCGGAAGTCCTGGTTTACGAAGATGTCGATGTCGGCGCCCCCGCGCCCGGCGAAATCCGCGTCAAGCACGAGGCCTGCGGCCTCAACTTCATCGACACCTATCACCGCAGCGGGCTGTATCCCCTGCCACTGCCCTCCCCCATCGGCTTGGAAGCGGCCGGAACGGTCACCGAACTCGGCGCCGGCGTGACCGGCCTGGCCGTCGGCGACCGCATCGCTTACGGCACCGGACCGATCGGCTCCTATGCCAGCGAACGGGTGATGCCGGCCGAGAAAGTCGTGAAGATCCCCGACGGGATCGAAACCAAGCAGGCCGCCGGCATGATGCTGAAAGGCATGACGGTGGAATACCTGATCCGCCGCACCTACAAGGTGAAACCTGGCGACACGGTCCTGTTCCACGCCGCCGCCGGCGGTGTCGGCCTGATCGCCTGCCAGTGGCTGAAGCAGATCGGCGCGACCATCATCGGCACCACCGGGTCGGAAGAAAAAGCCGCGCTGGCCAAGGCCCATGGCTGCGACCATGTCATCCTCTACCGCGACGAAGACGTCGTTTCGAAAGTCAAGGAATTGACCGGCGGCAAGGGCGTCCCGGTGGTTTACGACTCGGTCGGCAAGGATACCTGGGAAATGTCTCTCGACTGTCTGCAGCCGCGCGGCATGATGGTCACCTTCGGCAACGCGTCCGGACCGGTGGACAATGTGAATGTCGGCATCCTGGCGGCGAAGGGTTCGCTTTACGTGACGCGCCCGACCCTGATGACCTATACCGCCGCCCGCGCCGATCTGGTCGAATCCGCAACGGCTTTGTTCGATGCCGTCGGCAAAGGCTTGAAGATCGAGGTCAATCAGTCCTATCCGCTTTCCGAGGTCCAGCAGGCCCATCGCGACCTGGAAGCCCGGAAAACCACCGGATCCACGATCCTAATTCCGTAACATCCCTATTTGACCCGGTTTCCGGCCTGGAAATCGGGCCAAAACCGGCGGGAAAACAGAAAGGGGCGCCTCATCCGGGGCGCCCTTTTTCTTTGGTATTCCCCTACGGCAGCTGACTGCATATGCAGTTTCAGCGCCCGGAATCGGCACCGACTCTGTCAACCAAGATTGACTCACGGCCCTGAAAGGAAAACCGCCCCGGCCCTTCACAGGCCGAGGCGGTCCAAATGCCGTTGCTCGCCCCGAAAACCGGCCGCTACCGCCGCCAGCAGGGCCGGTCCCGAAACGGCATTACTGATTCATGGAGTCGAAGAAGTCGTTGTTGTTCTTCGTCTCTTTCAACTTGTCGAGCAGGAACTCCATCGCATCGGTGACGCCCATCGGCATCAGGATACGGCGCAGCACCCACATCTTGCTGAGGACGCCCTTGTCGACCAGCAGTTCTTCCTTCCGGGTACCGGACTTGGTGATGTCGATGGCCGGGAAGGTCCGCTTGTCGGAAAGTTTCCGGTCCAGAATGATTTCCGAGTTACCGGTGCCCTTGAATTCTTCGAAGATGACCTCGTCCATGCGGCTGCCGGTATCGATCAGCGCGGTGGAGATGATGGTCAGCGACCCGCCCTCTTCGATGTTCCGGGCCGCGCCGAAGAAGCGCTTCGGCCGCTGCAGGGCATTGGCGTCGACACCTCCGGTCAGCACCTTGCCGGAGCTGGGCACGACCGTGTTATAGGCGCGCGCCAGACGGGTGATCGAATCCAGCAAGATGACCACGTCGCGCTTGTGTTCGACAAGGCGCTTGGCCTTTTCGATCACCATTTCCGCGACCTGAACGTGGCGGTTGGCCGGTTCGTCGAAGGTCGAGCTGACGACTTCGCCGTTCACCGACCGCTGCATGTCGGTCACTTCCTCAGGCCGTTCGTCGATCAGCAGGACGAGCAGGTAGACTTCCGGATGGTTGGACGAGATGGCATGCGCGATCTGCTGCATCATCATCGTCTTACCGGTCCGCGGCGGCGCGACGACCAGCGCGCGCTGCCCCTTGCCCAGCGGGCAGATCAGGTCGATGACGCGCGTCGACAGGTCTTTCGACTTGCCCTCATTGCCTTCGATTTCGAGCTTAAGCTTCTCGTCCGGATACAGCGGCGTCAGATTGTCGAAATTGATCCGATGGCGAACCTTGTCCGGCTCATCGAAATTGACGTTGTTCACTTTGAGAAGCGCGAAATACCGTTCGCCATCCTTCGGCGCCCGGATCTGCCCTTCCACCGTATCCCCGGTGCGCAGTCCGAACCGGCGGATCTGGCTGGGGCTGACATAGATGTCGTCCGGTCCGGCAAGATAGTTCGCTTCCGGCGAGCGCAGGAAACCGAACCCGTCCTGAAGGACTTCCAAGACGCCCTCCCCGTAGATCGCGACATCGTTGTTCGCGAGCTGCTTGAGGCAGGCAAACATCAATTCCTGCTTGCGCAGCGTGGAGGCGTTTTCGATCTCCAGCTCTTCCGCAAAGCTGAGGAGTTCGGGCGGCGTTTTCTTCTTGAGTTCTTTAAGATGCATATTTTCTGGCCTGATGGCGTGGTCGTACGAAGACTTGGGAGGATTAAGGGGCTGGCGTCTCGCGTTGGCCGTATAGGAAGGCGACGCGGATTCATTGCCCGGACCTTGGAACGGCCCGATTGAAGATAAGATTAGTTAGTCAATAGCCGCGCCGCTGTCAAATGGCGAATGCATGTCACCGGTTACTTGATCCCGGGCAGACGAAATCGATAAGCAATTCACTTAAAACGGTTTTACCACGACCAGAATAACGATCCCGATCATCAGAACCGCCGGGACCTCGTTGACGACGCGGTAGTAGCGTTCGGACTTGTCGTTCGCGTCGCGCTCGAAAACCTTGCGATGCCGCGCATAGACCATATGGGCCGCGGTCATCAGGACGACCAGGGCCAGCTTGCCGTGAAACCAGCCCTGGTCCCAGGCGCCGATTTCATGCGCCGTCCAAAGACCGAAAATCCAACTGACGATCATCGCCGGGTTCATGATGCCGCGCAGCAGTTTGCGCTCCATCACCTTGAACTTCTCCGACGCTTCGCTGCCCGCCGCCACCTGGCAGTGATAGACGAAGAGCCGCGGCAGATAGAGCAGCCCCGCCATCCAGGAGATGACGGCCAGGATATGGATGACCTTGACCCATTCATACATGCGGCAACCCTTCCCCGATTACGCCCGGTCGATCCAACCGCCCAGCTCCCGGCAGATCAACCCTTCCAGCAAGTCGATCATCGCCGGCCCGTCATTCAGACAGGGAATATAATCGAAATCCTCCCCGCCATGCTCGTGAAAGGTTTCCTGCAGGCCGATCGCCAGTTCCTCCAGGGTCTCGACGCAATCCGCCACGAAACCGGGCGAAATCACCGCAATGCTTTTCATCCCGCCCTTGGCCAGTTCCTCGACGGTCTTGTCCGCATAGGGCTGCAGCCATTCCTTGGGACCGAACCGCGACTGGAACACCACCCGAAACCGTTCCGGTCCCAGATCGAGTGCCTCGGCCAACAGCCGCCCGGTCTTCTGGCAGAAACAGTGATAGGGATCGCCCTTGTCCAGGTTTTCCTTCGGCAGTCCATGGAAACTGCACAGGATCATCTCCGGCGCCGGCTTGTCCTTCAGATGCTCGCGGACGCTCTGCGCCAAGGCCTCGATATAGGCCGGATCATCGTGGAACCCTTCGGTCGTCCTGACGGCAGGCTGCCAACGGCGGGTGCGAAGATAGTCGAAAGCCTTGTCATGCACGGATGCGGTCGTCGCCGCGGAATATTGCGGATAGAGCGCCAGGATGAGGATCCTGCGGCACCCGGCCTGTTCCAAGGCGGCCATCCGCTCGGCGATCGACGGCGATCCGTAGCGCATCGCCCAGTCCACCAGGATACCGGATTCCTTGAATCGTTCTGCAACCGAATCAGCCTGTTTCCGCGTGTAGAGCCGCAGCGGACTCTCGTTCGTCTCCCGAATCCATATTTTTTCGTAAGCCTTGCCGGACTTTTTCGGCCGCGTATTCAGGATGATGCCGTGCAGGATCGGCTGCCACAGCCAGGCCGGCGCTTCGATCACCCGGGGATCGGACAGGAACTCGCCCAGATAACGCCGCATCGATTTGACGTCGTAGCCATCCGGCGTTCCCAGATTGACCAGCAGAACGCCGGTTTTCGGCCCGGTGATCGGCGGATGGCCCTCGGGTACGGACATGGTCCCTCACTTGCCTGTCGGATCGCCCGGCGGTTCAGGAATACCGGATATAGGCGAGCAGCTCGCTCACATGTTCCGGCGGGGTTTCCTTGATGATGCCGTGGCCCAGATTGAAGATATGCGGGCCCTTGGACAGCCCTTTGACGATACGTTCCACGCTCTGTTTCAGACCATCGCCGCCGAACAACAAATGATGCGGGTCCAGATTTCCCTGCACCGGGGCATGCGGCTGAAGATGCGCCGCGGCCCAATCGACAGGCACCGTGGTATCCAGGCCCAGGGCCGTCACGCCCGTCCGCTGCAGGTATTTCGGATAGGACGGGCCGGCCCCGCGCGGGAACCCGATGATCGGAATGGTCGGATGAACCGCCCGCACCTTCTCGACGATCCGCCGCGTCGGTTCGATGACCAGGCTGTCGAACTTTTCCTCCGGCAGGACGCTCGCCCAGGTGTCGAAAAGCTGAATCGCCTCGACCCCGGTATCGATCTGCGCGATCAGGTAGTCGCTGGTGCCTTCGACGAGGATGTCGATCAACCGGCCGAAACCTTCGGGATCGGTATAGGCCCATTCCTTGACCTTGGCGTAATCGCGGCTGCCATGGCCTTCGACCATGTAGGTCGCCACGGTCCACGGGGCGCCCGCGAAGCCGATGAAGGCCACATCCTCCGGCAGTTCCGGCTTCACCCTCTCTATGGTCTCGAAAACCGGTTCCAGACGCTGTCTGATCCAATTGGTGGACAGCGCCGACAGTCCGACGGAATTCGTGATCGGATCCAGCTTCGGCCCTTCCCCTTCCACGAAACTCACTTCCTGTCCCAGCGCATCCGGCACGACCAGGATGTCGGAAAACAGGATCGCCGCGTCAAAACCATAGCGCCGGATCGGCTGCAGGGTCACCTCCGCCGCCCATTCCGGCGTGTAGCACATGTCCAGGAAGCCATTGGCCTGCGAGCGGATCTTCCGGTATTCCGGCAAATACCGGCCGGCCTGCCGCATCAGCCATACGGGCGGTTTCTCCAATGTCTCACCGGCCAGGACGCGCAAAAACGGTTTCACCCCGATCACCTCTTCCTTCATGAATGGCCGGACGCGACGCTGCTTGTCGACGCCGCCGGTCCGGCCCTTGGCGCCCTACATTCCCGACTATGCCCCATTCATCAACACCGTTTCCTACAAATATATAGATTCAAAGAGGATTGTAGTTGTGGTGGTAGGAGGGGTGAGTCATGGGGATTATTATCTGTCACCAGCTTTTCCACTATTCACAATCGCGAATTTCACAGCTGTGAATAGATCGTTTCCGACCCGGCCGAACGCCATGGATTCCAGGGTCGTCGGTAACAGTCCGGAAGGGTGGACAACTCCAGGATCGGCAAAGTTTCCCCTGTCATTCGCAGACGTGTAGTAAACCATCCACGGGGTGGCCAGACTGTGTGAAAACCGTCATCAAAGAATGCGCGAATGGGGATGGTCACCGCTTGGCCGTTTCTGCATAACTTATCCCGACATTCATCCACAGGGGCAGAGGGGGCGCCGGTGACCCAAGTGCACGTACATTTGATCTCGGATTCAACCGGTGAGACGGTGCACTCGCTCGCCAAGGCCTGCCTGGTCCAGTTCGAGGATACCCATGTCGTCGAACATTCCTGGCCGTTGATCCGGACCGCGGCGCAGGTCGACAAGATCCTTCAGGCCGTGGGTCTCAATCCCGGGATCGTCCTCTATACCCTGGTCAACAAGGAAGTGCGCGAACGCATCGATACCGGCTGCCGGCAACTGTCCGTGCCGGCGATCTCGGTCCTCGATCCGATCATCGCCGCCTTTTCCAAATATCTCGGCGAGGAAAGCCGCGACATGCCCGGCCGTCAGCATCTGCTGGACGACGAATATTTCGAGCGGATCGAGGCGATGCAGTTCGCTTTGAATCACGATGACGGCCAGGGGCTTTGGAACCTCGCCGCGTCGGACGTCATTCTGACCGGCGTTTCCCGCACCTCTAAATCGCCCACCTGTCTCTATCTGGCGAACCGCGGCATCAAGGCCGCCAATGTGCCGATCGTCCCCGGCGTGCCGTTGCCGGCGGAGCTGCTGTCCTTCAAGAACAGACCGAACGAGCCGCTGGTGATCGGGCTGACGAAGGATCCCGCGCGTCTGGTTCAGGTCCGCCGCAACCGCCTGCGGATGATCTCGGAGGATCGCGAAACGGATTATGTCGATCTAGAAACCGTTCGGGCGGAAGTGAACGCCGCCCGCCGCACCTTCACCGAACAGGGTTGGCCGATCATCGATGTCAGCCGGCGCTCGATCGAGGAAACGGCCGCGTCGATCATGCAGCATCTAGAAAACCGGGAAGCCGCGAAGTGACCGAAACGCCGGATGCGGCTCGCCGTATCATTCTCGCTTCCGCCAGTTCGGCGCGCGCGGACCTGCTGCGCGGCGCCGGCATCGACTTCACCGTCGATCCGGCGCGGGTGGACGAGGAAAGCGTGAAGGACTCCCTGAAGGCCGAAGGCGCCACCGCGCGCGACGTCGCCATCGCGCTCGCCGATCTGAAGGCGGCGAAGATATCCGCGCGGCATCCCGACGCGCTGGTGATCGGCGCCGACCAGATGCTGGACTGCAACGGCGTCTGGTTCGACAAGCCGCCGGACCGGGACATCCTGCAGGCGCAGCTCATGGCCCTGCGCGGCAAGACGCATCACCTGGAAGCCGCCCTTTGCATCCACCAACAGGGAAGGCGCATCTGGCACACGGTGGAACGCGCGGCGCTGACCATGCGGGATTTCTCGGACGCCTTCCTGAAGGACTATGTCGCCGCGGCCGGCGATGACGCCCTCGCCTCCGTCGGCGGCTACCGGCTGGAAGGAATTGGCGCGCAGCTCTTCGCGAAGATCGAAGGCGACTATTTCACTATCCTCGGTCTTCCGTTATTGCCCTTGCTGGATTTCCTTCGTCATCACGGGGTAGTGCAGAAATGATTTCCGGCGCCGCGAAACTGGCCGGTGTAATGGGTTGGCCGATAAGCCATTCCAAGTCGCCGGTATTGCATGGCTACTGGCTCGACCATTACAAGGTGGACGGGGCCTATATCCCGATGGCCGTCGCGCCGGACCATCTGGCGCGCGCCGTCGCCGGGCTGCGCGCGATGGGGTTCAAGGGATCCAACGTGACCGTCCCGCACAAGCAGGCGGTCATGGCGCTCTGCGACACCGTGGCCGAGGATGCGCGCAAGATCGGCGCGGTGAACACCTTGGTGATCGACGATGACGGGCATGTCACCGGAAGCAATACCGATCATGCCGGCTTCATCGGCAATCTTCATCTGTCGGACCCGTCCTGGAACCCGGCCGCCGGGCCCGCGATGGTTCTGGGCGCCGGCGGCGCGGCGCGGGCCGTGCTCTACGGCTTGATCCGCGCCGGTGCGCCGAAAATCCGCCTGGCCAACCGGACCATGGAACGGGCCGAGGCGCTGGCCGCCGATTTCGCCCCGCATGTCGAGGTCGTGCCTTTCGCCGAAGCGGGCGATGCGCTGGAGGGCTGCGTGTTGCTGGCCAATACGACATCCTTGGGCATGCAGGGTCAGCCGCCCCTGGACCTACGCCTGGACGCGCTGCCGAAAAGCGCGCTCGTGACCGATATCGTCTATGCGCCGCTGGTGACGCCGCTGCTGGACCAGGCGATGCGGCGCGGCAACCGCACGGTGGACGGATTGGGCATGCTGCTGCATCAGGCGGTGCCGGGCTTCGAGGCGTGGTTCGGTATACGGCCCGCCGTGACGCAGGCGCTGCGCGAAATCGTCCTCGGCATGAAACAGACCTGAAACGACACCTGAAATCGGATCGCGACCGGATTAAAACACCATGTTTGTAATTGGACTGACAGGCTCGATCGGCATGGGGAAGAGCACCACGAGTGCGATGTTCCGCGAGCTCGGCGTGCCGGTCCAGGATGCCGACGCCATCGTCCACCGGCTGATGGCGCGCGGCGGCAAGGCGGTGCCCGCGATCGAAGCGGCCTTTCCCGGCGTCACCGTCGACGGCGCTGTCGACCGCGCCGCCTTGGGCAAGCGCGTCTTCGGCGATCCGGCCGCCCTGAAGAAACTGGAATCCATCCTGCACCCGATGGTCTCGGCCGAACGCGCCGGCTTCCTCGCCCGCGCCGCGCGCAGGCGCAAACCGGTGGTGGTCGTCGATGTCCCGCTGTTGTTCGAGACCCATGGCGAGAGGAAATGCGACATGACGGTTCTGGTGACCGCGCCGCATTTCGTTCAGGCCGCCCGCGTGCTCGCCCGGCCGGGCGTCACCCGGGAGCGACTGGACGCCATCCGGGCGAAACAAATGCCCGACGCCGCGAAACGGCGTTTGGCCGACGTGGTCGTGAATACCGGCCTCGGCAAGATCCGGGTCCGGCGCGCGGTGCGCGAAATCGTCAGACAGGCCAAGACCCGGCACGGAAAAATATGGCCGCCGCGCACCGGCGCCTATATCCCTGGCGGCTTCGGCCCTGGTCCGGCCCGGCCAATCATTCTATCCTGGCTGCGTAAAATCTAGCGGAACACCTAGCCGAATATCTGGGGGCGAAAACCGGACATGCGCGAAATCGTACTCGATACCGAAACCACGGGCCTGGACCCGAATTCCGGCCACCGGATCGTCGAGATCGGCTGCGTCGAAATGGTGAATTTTTCAGTCACCGGGTCCTATCTGCATGAATACCTGAACCCGGAACGGGACATGCCGGACGAGGCCTACCGCGTCCACGGCCTGTCCAACGATTTCCTGGCCGACAAACCCCTGTTCGCGGACGTGGCCGACAAGTTCCTGGACTTCATCGGCGATGCCAGGCTGGTGATCCACAACGCCGAATTCGACATGAAGTTCATCAACGCCGAGCTGGCCAAGGTCGGCCGCCCGCCGATCCCGATGGACCGCGCCCGCGACACGGTGGCGATGGCGCGGCGGAAATTCCCCGGCGCGCAGGCCAATCTGGACGCCTTGTGCAACCGCTTCGGCATCGACAACACGGCGCGCACGAAACACGGCGCGCTGCTCGATTCCGAATTGCTGGCGGAAGTCTATATCGAGCTTCTCGGCGGCAAGCAGATCGGCCTCAGCCTGGCGGCCGACGATGGCGACGACGAAGAGGCCGGCTTTGCGAAGCCGGCGATCGAACGCACGTTCCGCCCGCCCCGCCCGCATGCGCCCGGCCAAGGCGAACTTGCCGCCCATGCGGAGCTGCTGACCAGGATCGACAATCCGATCTGGACCCGGGACTAGGCGTTTCCGGTTTCCGTAGAACGCTGGGCCGCGCGGCTTTCAAGCCGTTTCCGGTACAGGCCGATGAAATCGAACGGCGTCAGGATCAGCGGCTGGAAACCGCCGTCGCGTGTCGCGTTGCTGATGATGGCGCGGGCATAGGGGAACAGAAGCCGGGGCGCCTCGATCAACAGCAGCGGCTCCATGTCCTGCTGCCGGACATTCCCGATATGGGCGACGCAGGCATAGACCAATTCGCCCATATAGATGACATGCTCGTTCGCGGTGGTCTTGAAGGACATGTGCAAGGCGACTTCGAAGACCTTCTCGTCCAGCGCCGTCGCCGTGACGTCGACCTTCACATCCACGGACGGCTGCGAGCCGGGCGACATCTGCAGGCGCGGCGTCGACGGATTCTCGAAGGAAAGATCCTTCAAATATTGATGCACGATGGTCAGCGGCGGCTGTTGCTGCGCATCGCTGGCCGCCTGCGTGTCATCCGCGCCGCCGGTTGCGCCATTCGGGAGGGACTGGTCTTCGGTATCGCTCATTGTTCGGCCTCGTGCGCCGGCCTCGCGCGTCGCGGCGGCCGGTATTGTGTTCTTGCCGTCCAGGCTGGCCCGGAGGCGTGTTCGGGGTGGGGTTGGTCGTCTAACATGCCTCAGGCGGGGCAACAACATCGCCGCCGCCGGGATGCGCGCTGACCGGATCGAAACGCAGCATGCCGCAATTCGGCATCTCATGGCCCGTCAAGGCCCGCAGGAAACCCCAATGGCTGACAACCAGGATGTCATGCCTCGGTTCGACATCGCGCGCCCAGTCGCGAAAGACCCGGGCCCTGGCATCGACATGGCGGTGTTCCTCGACGAAATCCGGCCACCACTGATCCGGCAGATCGCCGAACTCGACATGCGGCCAACGCGCCCGCAGATCCGCCGCGGGCGAGCCCAGATCGGAAACGAAAGCGCAATGCTCGCCGACGATCGGGTTGGTCGTGATCGGAAGGTCCAGCACCTCGGCGATCACTTCGGCGGTTTCGAGCGTCCGCCAATAGGGGCTGGCGATGATGCGCGTCAGACCGTGCGACCGAAGATGCTCCGCCGCGGCGCGCGCTTGGCTCTTGCCCAGATCCGTCAGCCGCGGGTCCCGGATGCCCGGGTCCTTCCGCGTCTTGGCGTAGATCACGTTGAATTCGGATTGGCCGTGCCGGATCATCATCATTGTCGCGAGCCCTCGCCGTTTCTTCCGTCCTCTATTTTTTCGTCGGCCGGTTTCGTTTCGGCACCGCCCTCTTCCGGATCGATCACCGTATAGTCCCCGTCGATCGTGCCTTCCTCGTAACGGCTATAGGGGCCGCCCGACCCTGTCCGATGCATCCCCGCCTGAAAATGAGCCGTGCCGCCCTTGCGGATCAAGGCCCGGACCAGCGCCGTCCCGATCAACAGCCGCAAGCCGGGGATCAGCAGGGCGAACCCCATGAAATCGGTCAGAAAACCCGGCGTCACCAGCAGCAGGCCGGCGATGACGAGGCAGGCGCCGGACACCAACTCGCCGACCGGCAGGCGGCCTTGCTCGGTTTCCTGCCTGATCCGCGTCAGCACGGCCATCCCCTGCGCGCGGACGAGCACGGTGCCGACCAGCGCGGTCAGAAGGATGGTGCCGAGCGTGGCCCACAGGCCGATCCTGTCGCCCACTTCGATGAACAGGGCGATTTCGGCGATCGGAATGCCGAACAGGATCAGGAATATAATCAAACCGGTCATCTTGCTCTCTACTGTGGCGGGCCCTATCTAACCCCTTGAGGGATCAGCGATGTCCTGCACCGGCAACGGATGGCAGGCTGAACGCGGCTTCGGTCCCTCAATCAGCGTTCCTGGTTCCTCGCATGACTTGGAACACGGTTTAGAGAGTGGGGATTGGACGGTCAAAGGGCAATGGCGAACGGGTCCGGTTTCCGGAAACGCGCATTTGCCGGGCTCTTTGCTTGAGAATCCGCATCAAATGGGGTCTAACAAGCCGAGCGCGGGCGCGAAACCGTCTGTTCGCCGGGCCATTCTTCGGCGCCGGCATGTGTTTGGGACCCTTGCAACATGGGTAGCGAGTTCACCTTGATTGATATTCTCATCTTCGCGGGCATAGCGCTTTTCCTGATCCTCCGGCTCGGCAATGTGCTGGGCCGCCGCACCGGCCATCAGGAGCCGCCGCCGAACGTATTCGGCAGCGGCAAGAAGGATGACGACGCGAAGAACGACAACGGCAATGTCGTGCATCTGCCCCATGACCGGACCGATGACGAGCTGGCCGAAGCGGAAGGCCCGCTGGATGCCGGCCTCACGCAGGTCAAACTCGCGGATCCCGATTTCCATCCGGGCGAATTCATCGGCGGCGCGAAAGCCGCCTTCGAAATGGTGCTGGCCGCCTATACGGAAGGCGACGAGCAGACCCTGCGCAATCTGTTGAGCGCCGAGGTCTTCGACAATTTCCGCCAGGCGCTGAAAGCCCGCTCCGATGCCGGCCAGCGGCTTGAGGAAGTGCTGATCGGGATCGACGGCGCCGATATTCTGGAAGCGAAGATGGACGGGTCGAACGCGCTGATCACGGTGAAGTTCGTCAGCCAGCAGGCCCACGCGCTCTACGACGCGGACGGCAAGGTCGTCGAGGGCGACCCCAACAAGGTCGCGTCCGTGACGGATATCTGGACCTTCAAGCGCGATACCCGCTCGCACGATCCGAATTGGGTCCTGGTCGCAACCCGCAGTTCGAATTGACGCGATGGTCGGTCCGGCCAGCTTCCCCCGACAGTCTTCTCAGCCCTCCCTGCGGCGATCGCGCCTTTCCCTATCCCTGATCCTCCTCGCCTCGGCCCTCGCGCTGATCACGGCGGGCTGCGAGAAGAAAGAGGAAAAGCCGGTCGTTCGCGAAGAAGGCCCGGCGTTGGTCCTGACCAAGGTCGGTTTCGCCGATCTGACGGATTGGAAGGCCGACGCCCTGACGGGTGCGCTCCCAGCCCTGCGCCGGTCGTGCAACCGGATCCTGGCGCTCGACCCGGGCAAGGAGATCGGCACCGCCGCCGTGCCGATGACGGCGGGCGACTGGCGCGACGGTTGCGGCGCACTGGCCGCGGCGGATGACGATTTCACCATACGCTCGGCGCTCGAAACCCATTTCACCCCCATGCTGGCCAGCAACCGCGGCGTGGAGGAAGGGCTCATCACCGGCTATTTCGAAGCGGAGCTGCAGGGCGCCGCCGCGCCGGATGAAACCCATCGCTATCCGATCTACCGGCGCCCGCCGGACCATGTGACCGCGGATCTCGGCGTGTTCGACGAGGAATTGAAAGGCAAGCGCATCGTCGGCCGGGTCGAGAACGGGCGTTTCGTTCCCTATCCCGACCGCGGCGCGCTGGAACAGAACCACCTGCCCGGAAAAGGGCTGGAGCTGTTCTGGGCCAAGGACCGGATCGACGTCTTCCTGCTGCAGGTCCAGGGATCGGGCCGGGTCATCCTGCCGGACGGCGCGGTCCGGCGCATCGGCTTCGACGGCCATAACGGCAGGCCCTACAAGTCGATCGGCCGGGTGCTGATCGACCGGGGCGAGCTGGAAGCGCATCAGGCCTCCTGGGACGGCATCCGCGGTTGGATCGAACGGAACCCGGACAAGGCCACCGCGCTTCTGGCGGAAAACCCGCGCTACATCTTTTTCCGCGAAATCGACGGCGAAGGGCCGATCGGGGCCGAGGGCCTGGCCCTGACGCCCGGCCGCAGCCTGGCGGTCGACCGCGCCTTCGTCCCCATGGGCGTGCCGATCTGGCTGCAGACGACCTGGCCTTCGGAAAAGGACAAACCGCTGAACCGGCTGATGGTGGCGCAGGATACCGGCGGCGCGATCAAGGGGCCCGTGCGCGGCGACTTCTTCTGGGGTTATGGGGCGGAAGCCTTGAAATATGCCGGGCGGATGAAAAGCACCGGCCGCTACTATCTGCTGCTGCCCAACGCCGTGGCGGACAGGCTCGGCCGGACCTCTTAGGATTTCCGATCCCTAATTTCACCCTGCATATGTTCTAACCGCTTGCGCTGGTTTAGGTTATCCGCGTTGATTCTTGGTCTTCCCCGGGATACCAAGCAGGATCAAAATTGGTATGACCAATTCCGCGAGGTGACGCCGTGACCCTAAAAAGCCCGACGGTGGGGCTGTTCGTAACCTGCCTTGTCGACATGATGCGGCCGCAAGTCGGTTTCGCGGCGGTGAAACTTCTGGAAGATGCGGGCTGCGACGTCTGCGTTCCCGCCGGACAGACCTGCTGCGGACAGCCCGCCTATAATTCCGGCGACAACAAGGGCACCGCCGCCGTCGCGGAAACCGTGCTTCGCGCCTTCGAGGATGTGGATTATGTCGTCGCCCCCTCGGGCTCCTGCGCCGGCATGATCAAGGAACATTATCCGCGCCTTTTCGCCGACGATCCTGTCCTTGGCCCCAAGGCGGCGGCCATCGCCGGCAAGACGCATGAATTGATGTCCTTCCTGGTCGATGTCCTCGGCGTGACCGCGGTCGAGGCTTCCTATGACGGCACGGTCACTTATCACGACAGCTGCTCGGGCCTGCGCGAATTGAAGGTGAAGGCGCAGCCGCGCACCCTGCTGAACAGCGTCCGGGGCCTGACCCTCAAGGAACTGCCGGGCGCGGAGGTCTGCTGCGGCTTCGGCGGCACCTTCTGCGTCAAATACCCGGAAATCTCCAACAAGATGGTCGGCGAGAAGACCATCGACATCGCCGCCACCGGCGCGGACACGCTGCTGGCCGGGGATCTCGGCTGCCTGATGAACATGGCGGGCAAGCTGCAGCGCGAAGGAAAACCGGTCCAGGTCCGCCATGTCGCGGAAGTGCTGGCCGGGATGGGAAGCGAACCGGGTATCGGCGAGGCGCCGGCCCCGAACAGGGCCACCGGAGCGGAGGGACAGGACTGATGCAGCCGCATTCCCATAATTTCAAGGAAAACGCCTCCCGGGCGTTGAAGAACGAAAACCTGCAATCCGCCCTGGCGCAGATGAAGGTCGGCTTCATCGAACGCCGCCGCGTGGCGGTGGAGGACATGCCGGAATTCGAAGAGTTGCGCGACCAGGCCCGCGACCTGAAGAACCACACCTTGGCGAACCTGGATTTCTATCTCGAGCGTTACGAGAAGAAGGCGACCGAGGCCGGCGGCCATGTCCATTGGGCGGCGACGGCGGCGGAGGCCAGGAAGATCATCCTGGATATCTGCAAGAGCGTCGACGCGAAGAACGTGACCAAGGGCAAGAGCATGATTTCGGAAGAAATCGCGCTCAACGACGCGATCGAGGCGGCCGGGTTGAACGTCGTCGAAACCGACCTCGGCGAATATATCGTGCAGCTGCGCAAGGAACCGCCCAGCCATATCATCGCCCCCGCCGTCCACGTCCTGCGGTCGGAGGTGGAGGACGCGTTCCGCGAGGAACACAAGCACCTGCCCGACGAACGCCGCCTGACCGAACCGTCGGACCTGTTGAACGAGGCGCGCCAGGTGCTGCGCCAGAAATACAGGGAAGCGGAAGTCGGCATCACCGGGGCCAACTTCCTGATCGCCGAAACGGGATCCAGCGTCATCGTCACCAATGAAGGCAACGGCGACCTGACCCAGACCCTGGCCAAGGTCCATATCGTCATCGCGTCCATCGAAAAGGTCGTCCCCACGCTGGAAGACGCGTCCTCTATCCTGCGGGTGCTCGCGCGCTCGGCGACGGGGCAGGACTTTTCCTCCTACACCACGTTTTCCACCGGCCCGCGCCGGCCGGAAGACCTGGACGGGCCGGAACAGTACCACGTCGTGATTCTGGATAACGGCCGCTCGGAACTGCTGGGCGGCGAGTTTCAGGACGCGCTGCGCTGCATCCGCTGCGGCGCCTGCATGAACCATTGCCCGGTCTATCACGCGGTCGGCGGGCACAGCTACGGCTGGGTCTATCCGGGCCCGATCGGATCGGTCCTGACGCCGACCTTCCTGGGTGTCGAGGAAGCGGGCCACCTGCCCAATGCGTCGACCTTCTGCGGCCGCTGCGAGTCGGTCTGCCCGATGCGCATCCCGCTGCCCAAGATGATGCGTCACTACCGGGTCAAGGAATTCGAAGCCGGGCTGGCGCCGCCCTCCATGCGCATGGGCCTCGATATCTGGGGCTTCTTTGCGCGGCGGCCGTCGCTCTATCGCTTCGCGTCGCGCATGGGGTCCCTCGCGCTCAGGATGATGGGCGGCAAGCGGGGCCGGGCCGACAGCCTGCCGCTCGCTTCCGGCTGGACCGATCACCGCGACATGCCGATCCCGACCGGACCCACCTTCCAGGATCAATGGTCCGCCCGCGGCGGCAAGAGGAGGCCGTCACGATGAGCGGATCGCGCGAACAAATCCTGGGCCGGATCCGGTCCGGACTGACACAGGCCGCCGGCCCGCTGCGCGAAGCGCCCGAGGCGCTCGAGAAACGCACGCTGGACCATCCGCGCGGCATCCGTCCTTCCCGCGTCGACAAGGACGAAGCCGGCCTCGTCGAACTCTTCGTCCAACGGGCCGAGAAGGTGAACGCCACCGTTGCGCGGATCGCCTCCCTCGACGACATCCCCGACGCGATGGCGGCCTATCTGGCCAACGAAAACCTGCCCGCCGCCTTCCGCATGGCGGACAATCCGGACCTGAACGCCGTGCCCTGGGACAAGCGCCCGGCCCTGGAAATCACGAAAGGCGCCAGCGACGGCAAGGACGAGGTCGGCCTGTCGCGCGCCGTCGGCGGCGTGGCGGAAACCGGAACCTTGATCCTCGCCTCCGGCAAGGAAAGCCCGACATCGCTGAACTTCCTGCCGGAAACCCATGTGGTGATGGTGAAACGGTCCGAGATCGCCGGCACCTACGAGGACGGCTGGGACGCGGTCCGCGCGCAAGGCGCCTTGTCGCGCGCGGTGAATTTCATCACCGGCCCGTCCCGCACCGGCGATATCGAACAGACCATCTATCTCGGCGCGCACGGACCCCGGCGGCTGCATATCCTGTTGGTGGAAGACGCCTGACGGCGGAACAGCCCAGCGGATCGGCCGAGTGAACTGGCCCAGGGGATAGGTGATGTCCGGCAAAGGGAAAAAAAGCGGCAAGCCGGACGATTTCGATCTGTGGCTGCGCGTGGCCGAAGGGGTCAAGCCGCTCAAGTCGCGCAATGCCTTCCACGAGAAGCTGGCCAAAATCGACAAGGCGGCGGACGACGTGGCCGCGGAGAAGGCGCCGCCGGCATCCGGCCGCGTCAAACGGCAATCCCACAGGGCTTTGCCGATGCCGGTGGCGCCGAAATCCGACGCCGCCAAGCCCGCCCCGATCCAGGTCGGCTCCGCGTCCGGCGTCGACAAGCGCACGACCGAAAAGCTGCGCCGCGGCAAGATGGAGATCGAAGGCCGGCTGGACCTGCACGGGCACAATCAGGAAAGCGCCCACCGCGCCTTGTACGCTTTCATCGACGCCGCCCACGCCCAGGGCAAGCGCTGCGTGCTGGTCGTGACCGGCAAGGGCAAGGGCATATTGCAGTCCGGCGTGCCGCGCTGGCTGAACGAACCGGGCCTGCGCCAGAAAGTGCTTTCCGTCGAATACGCGCAACAGAAGGACGGCGGCACCGGGGCGCTCTATATCCTGCTGCGCCGGCACCGCTGAGGCCCCTCCACGCGCCGCCGGAAAACTTTCCCAACCGGTGTCGCCCTGGACAAAGCCACTCCTTTATGTAGGTTAAAGTATAGAAATGGCGGCCTGATTCGGCCTGATGTGTCGTTTTCCGGCAATGAATTGTCGGGCGATTTCAGGTTTTCCCGCAGTATCAGGCTACCCTTGAGGAGCGCGGGCCGCATGATCGGCCCGTGCCGGGTCCGCGGCGGGGCGGAAGAAATGCCGGTCGAAACACAGCGCCGGTAAAGCACGGTCGAACCACCCGCTCGCGCAACAGCGCGCGTCGCCGCGAGGGCAATAGCGCGCGAAAGGAGGGAGAATATGTTCAAACGCATCATGGTGCCGGTCGATCTGACCCATGCGGACAAGATCGAAAAGGCGCTGGGGGTGGCGGGCGATCTCGCCGCCCATTACGGGGCGACGCTGGTCTATGTCGGCGTGACGGCGCCCGCACCGTCCCCGGTTGCCCATACACCGGAGGAATATGGCAAGAAGCTGGCGAATTTCGCGGCGGACAAGGGCATCGCGCACGGCGTGGCGGCGGAATCCCGCGCCTATACCAGCCACGATCCGGCGATCGACCTCGACGAAACCCTGTTGAAGGCGGTGGCCGAGACGGGCGCCGACCTCGTCGTCATGGCGAGCCACATTCCCAATGTCGCCGATTACATCTGGCCCTCGAACGGGGGCGCCGTCGCGACCCATGCGGATGTGACCGTGATGGTGGTGCGGTGATGGCGCGCGAAAGAAACAAAAGGACACCGGGAACCAGGACGGTAGGGAAAGGGAGACGCGCGAAATGAGCGACGCGACCAACAACCAGGGCATCCCCGAGCCGGAAGGCGCGGCGGATATCATCGATACCGATTATCAGATCGGTCAGGACAATATCGAAACGCAGATCGGGCCGTTCGGCCTGGACATCCACAACCCGGTTTTCGCGATTTCCGGGCTGGCGATCATCGCTTTCGTTTTCTACGCATTGGCGCTGCCGGACCAGGCGGGCGATTTCTTCGGCTGGCTTCGGCCCGCGCTGACCACGACCTTCGACTGGTTCTTCCTCGGCTCGGCGAACATCTTCGTGCTGTTCTGCCTGGCGCTGATCGTGCTGCCGGTGGGCAATGTGCGCCTCGGCGGGGCGGACGCAACGCCGGACTATACCTATATCGGCTGGTTCGCGATGCTGTTCGCCGCCGGCATGGGCATCGGCCTGATGTTCTTCGGGGTGCTGGAGCCGGTCTATCACATGGCGCTCTCCTCGCCGCTGGGCGTGCCCTCGCCCTTCGCGGAGGACGGCTCGATCATTCCCGAGAATGTGGAGGCCGCCCGCCAGATGGGTCTGGCCGCCACGATCTATCACTGGGGTCTGCATCCCTGGGCGATCTACGCGGTCGTGGCGCTCGCCCTGGCGCTGTTCTCCTATAACAAGGGCCTGCCGCTGACCATCCGCTCGGCCTTCTATCCGATCCTGGGCGAGCGGGTCTGGGGATGGCCCGGCCATATCATCGATATCCTGGCGGTCTTCGCGACCCTGTTCGGGCTGGCGACCTCGCTGGGTTTCGGGGCGCAGCAGGCCAATGCCGGGCTCGACCATGTGTTCGGCGTTCCGGTCAGCACCACGGTGCAGGTCCTCCTCATCACGGGCATCACCGCGATCGCCCTGGTCTCGGTCCTGCGCGGCCTGGATGGCGGCGTGAAGATCCTGTCGGAAATCAACATGGTGATAGCGGCGGTTCTGCTGCTCTTCGTCTTTTTCGCAGCGGGGGCGACCAACATCCTGTCCGATTTCGCGAACGGGCTTATCGGCTATGCCAAGGACATCATTCCCTTGTCCAATCCGATCGGGCGTGAAGACACCGGCTACATGCAGGGCTGGACCTCCTTCTACTGGGCCTGGTGGATCTCCTGGTCGCCCTTCGTCGGCATGTTCATCGCCCGCGTCAGCCGCGGCCGGACGGTTCGGGAATTCGTCGTCTGCGTGCTGCTGATTCCGTCGCTGGTCTGCATCCTCTGGATGGCGACCTTCGGGGGTGCGGCGATCGAACAGGTGTTGAGCGATCCGGCCAACAGCGCCGTGAAGGCCCAGGTCATCGACAGCTACAATCCGCCGATGTCCCTCTTCGCGATGCTGGAAGGCCTGCCGATGGCGTCGATCACCTCGGTCATCGGGATCGTCCTGGTCATCGTCTTCTTCGTGACCTCGTCGGATTCCGGCAGCCTCGTGATCGATACGATCACCGCCGGCGGCAAGGTCAACGCCCCGGTGCCGCAGCGCGTGTTCTGGTGCGTGTTCGAGGGCGCGGTCGCCATCGTGCTGTTGCTCGGCGGCGGGCTCGGCGCCTTGCAGGCCATGGTGATCTCGACCGGTCTGCCGTTCACGCTGGTGCTGTTGGTGATGTGCGTGGCGATCTGGCGCGGGTTGATGTCCGAACGGCGCGCCTGACCGCTCATACACTGTGACCGGATCGGCGGGGGTCTCGAAAGGGCCCCCGCCTTTCTTTTGGCGTTTCCGCCCCGTATGCCGGTATGATCGGTCCGGCCCCGTTCTCATCAATACCGCAGCAAGGGAATAAAGATGACCAACCCCGCCCCGGACATGCAGCTCGACCGGATCCGCCCGCGCCGCAGTTTTCTGTTCGTGCCGGGATCGGGCCTCGACAAGTTTCCGAAGGCCGTCGCCACCGGGGCCGATATCGTCTGCATCGACCTGGAGGACGCCATCGCCCCCGCGCACAAGGCGGATGCGCGGGACGGCACGATTGGCCTTTTCGCGACGGCGCCGGATTTCGGCCGCTCGGAAGTCCTGGTCCGCGTGAACTCGCTGCGCAGCGCCGACGGCCTCGCCGATATCCTGGCCCTGCTCAAGACGGCGGCGCCGCCGACCGGCCTGATGCTGCCCAAGGTGAAAAGCCCGGAGGAGATCCGCCTGCTCGACGATCTGCTGACCGGCGAGGGCAGCCCGCTGCGCCTGCAGGTGATCATCGAAACCAATGAAGGCTTGGACGCGGCGCACGAAATCGCGAAGGCGAGCGGCCGGATCGACTCCCTCCTCTTCGGCGGCGTCGACATGGCCGCCGACCTGCGCGTCGACCCGACCTGGGAAGCCCTGCTCTACGCTCGCACCCGCTGCGTCCATGCCGCCGCAAGCGCCGGCGTCGATCTGATCGACGTGCCCTATCTCGACCTCAACGACATGGACGGTCTTGCGGAAGCGGCCGAACGCGCCGCCGCTATCGGCATGACCGGCAAGGGCGCGATCCACCCCAAGCAGCTGCCGGTGATCGAAAAGGTCTTCAGCCCGTCGGCGGAAAAAATCGCCTATGCCCGCCGCTGCATCGCCGCCTTCGAGGAAGCCGGCACCGGTCTCGTCGTCGTCGACAACAAGCTGCTGGAAAAACCCGTCCTGCGCTCGATGTACCGGGTGCTGGCGGTGGCGGAGGTGTTGGCAGGAACGGCCTCTCAGTAACCCGCCTTCGGATCGAACACGCCCTCGACCTCGTCGATCGACCCGCCTTCGTCCAGGTGGCGGATATTGTCGATGATGACCTTGCTGGCGGTGGAAATGCGGGTTTCGGCGGCGACATGGGGGGTGACCGAAATCTTTTCATGCGCCCAGAAGGGATGGTCCTTCGGCAGCGGTTCGGTCTTGAAGACGTCCAGCGTCGCGGCGCTGATCTGATTTGAATCGAGCGCGCGGATCAGCGCGTCCTCGTCGATCAATGTGCCGCGCCCCGCATTGATGATCGCCGCGCCTTCCGGCAGCATCGCCAGGGTTTCGTCGTTCAGGATGTCCGCCGTCTCCGGCGTGTTCGGCAGCAGCAGAACCAGGATCTCCGTGTCCCGCAGGAAGTCTTCCAGCGACTCCATTCCCGCAAAACAGTAAACATCGTCGATACTCTTCTGCGTGCGCGCCCAGCCGCGCACCTTGAAGCCCAGCGCGGCCAGCTGTTCGGCGATCTCACCGCCCAGCACGCCGATCCCCATGATGCCGACGGTGCGTTCCTCGACCAGCGGGGGAACCTCCTGCCGCCATTCCGCCCGGCGCTGCAGCGCCTCGAATTTCGGCATGGTCAGGTGATGGCGGTAGACATGGCCGGTGACGTAATCGAGCATCCCCTGGCTCAGGCTGTGATCCACCATACGGATCAGCGGCACATGCAGGGGCAGGTCCTTGTCGCGGGTGGCGTGGTCGACGCCGGCCCACAGCGAATGCATCGCCTTCAGGTTCGGAAGCTTGGCGAGTTCCCCCGGTTCCGGGAAACAGACGACCGCATGGGTGATGTCGTCGCGGTTGCCGACATCGGGCCAGGCGCGGATATCCATCTCCGGCGCGTGGCCGCGCAGCGCCTCGGTCCACTCTTGGCAATGCGGCAGCGTATCCAGAACCAGAACGGCCATTGTTTCCCTCCCCCGGAAAAAACTCAAAAACGATTACAGGATGAAGCGGCTGAGGTCCGTGTCCTGGGCCAGCGCCGCGACCTTTTCATTCACATAGTCGGCGGTGATGTCGATCACCTCCCCGCCCCGGTCCGACGCGGTGAAGCTGATGTCTTCCAGCAGCTTTTCCAAAATCGTGTGAAGGCGGCGCGCGCCGATATTCTCGACCGTCAGGTTGATCTGCGCCGAGAGCGCCGCGACCCGGTCGATGGCGTCTTCCTTGAAGTCGAGCGTGACCTTCTCCGTCCCCATCAAGGCGACATATTGCTTGATCAGGCTGTTTTCCGGCTCGCGCAGGATGCGGCCGAAATCCTTTTCGGTCAGCGGGTGCAGGTTGACGCGGATCGGCAGTCGGCCCTGCAGTTCGGCCAGCAGGTCCGACGGCTTGGACTGGTGGAAGGCGCCGGACGCGATGAACAGCACATGGTCGGTCTTCACCGACCCGTATTTGGTCGCGACCGTGGTGCCTTCGATCAGCGGCAGCAGGTCGCGCTGCACGCCTTCGCGGCTGACATCGCCGCCCTGGCGTTCGGCGCGGACCGTGATCTTGTCGATCTCGTCGATGAAGGCGATGCCGTTCTGCTCGACCATGTCGATCGCCTGGCTTGAGATCTTCTCCTGGTCGATCAGCTTGTCGGCCTCCTCCTCCAGCAGCACCTGGTAGGATTCCGCGACCGTCATCTTGCGGGTCTTGGCCCGGCCGCCGAAGGCTTTGCCCAGCATGTCGTTCAGGTTGATCATGCCCATCTGCGACCCCGGCATGCCGGGAATGTCCATGGTCGGCATGCTGAAACCGGCATTGTCCTGAACCTGGACTTCGATTTCCTTGTCGTCCAGATCGCCCTCGCGCAGTTTCTTGCGGAAGCTCTGGCGCGTCGCGTCGCCGGCATTCTCGCCGACCAGCGCGTTGAGGACGCGTTCCTCGGCCGACAGTTCGGCCTTGGCCTGAACTTCCTTGCGCTGGGCTTCGCGCGCCATCTGCACCGCCACTTCGACCAGGTCGCGGATGATCTGCTCCACATCGCGCCCGACATAGCCGACCTCGGTGAACTTGGTCGCCTCGACCTTGATGAAGGGCGCGTTGGCCAGCTTCGCCAGCCGGCGGGCGATCTCGGTCTTGCCGCAGCCGGTCGGGCCGATCATCAGGATGTTCTTCGGCAGAACCTCCTCCTTCATCATCCCGTCCAGCTGCTGGCGGCGCCAGCGGTTGCGCAGCGCGATGGCGACGGCACGTTTGGCGTCGTCCTGGCCGACGATGAAACGGTCCAGTTCGGAAACGATTTCGCGCGGGCTGAAATCGGTCATGCGCCAATACTCTCTATGGTGACGTTCTCGTTTGTATAGATGCAGATATCGGCCGCGATCTTCATGGCGCGGCGGGCGACGGCCTCGGCATCCATGTCGTCGCGGTCGATCAGCGCGCGGGCGGCCGACAGCGCGAAGGCCCCGCCGGACCCGATGCCGATGATGCCGTCCTCCGGCTCGATCACGTCGCCGGTGCCGGACAGGATCAGGCTCACATCCTTGTCGACCACGGCCATCATCGCTTCCAGCCGGCGCAGATAGCGGTCGGTCCGCCAATCCTTGGCAAGCTCGACGCAAGCGCGGGTCAATTGCTCCGGATACTGGTCCAGCTTCGCTTCCAGCCGCTCCAGCAGGGTGAAGGCGTCCGCCGTCGCACCCGCGAAACCGACCAGGATCTTCCCGTCGGACAAGGTGCGGACCTTGCGGGCGTTCGATTTGAACACGGTCTGGCCCAGGCTGACTTGTCCGTCGCCGGCGACCACGACCCGATTGCCTTTGCGCACGGACAGAATTGTCGTGCCGTGCAGCTCGGCGCCATTCGTGTGGGGTGCTTTCGTCATGCGCCCGATATGAGGGGCGGGGCCCGATCAGTCAATGGCCGGTGCGCGCAACGGTCCGGTGCCGGCCGGATTGACAGGTGCACCGCGGTTTGCAGTTCGGGTGCCGGATACGCGCATAGGTTATTGCATTTTCCGACGGAACCATGATCCTTTGACGATCAGCCCGGTTGGTGGGGTTGCGCCGCATCGGTCCGGCCGGGCGTCCGTGTGAACTGCGTATTGGGGGGCGGTATGCGTATCCTGAAGAAAGTCGTCGCGTCGGTTGTCATTCTGGCTTTCATGTCGGCCTGCGCCACGCAGACATTGAAGTCCACCGACCAGCTGGCCGTGAAACGGCCGCAGGTCGGGCAGCGCATCGTGGTCGTCGCGCCGGACGTGGTTCTCGCGGAATTGACCGCGGGCGGGCTGGCCGTTCCCAACGCGGAATGGACCGAACAGGCCCAAGGCAACATCAAGGAAGAGATCAAGCGCGTGTTGGCCGAGGCCAATGCGAATGTCCTCTACGCGTCGGACGTCAACGAACCGGGATCGGAAAGCGAGACCGAAATCCAGCTGACCAAACTTCATCAGGTGGTCGGTGCGTCCATCATCGGAAGCCGGTTCCAGCCGCTGCCGACGAAAAAGGATGCCTTCGACTGGTCCTTGGGACCGGATGCCAAAGCGCTGCGCGACGAATACGGGGCAGACTACGGACTGTTCCTGTTCGTGCGCGACAGTTATGCCAGCGCCGGTCGGGTCGCCGTCATCGTCTTCGCAGCGATCCTGGGGGTCGGCGTACCGGGCGGAACGCAGGTCGGCTATGCCTCCCTCGTCGATCTGACGACCGGTGAAATCGTCTGGTTCAACACGCTGGGCCGCGGCACGGGCGATCTGCGCCAGGCGGCGCCGGCGGCAGAGACGGTCGACCTTCTGCTCGCCAATTTCCCGGTCACGGCCGGCGGCAACGACGGCTAGGACCGTGCGGAAATCAGCCATCGACCGACTTCTCGCGGGGACCGCCGGGCTCGTCCTGGCGGTGGGGCTGTCAGCCTGCCAGACGACGAGCGACGCCTATCGCGCGCCGCTCAACGCGGCCGCCAAGCCGACGAACGAAACAGCGGCGGACGATGCGAAACAGAAAACCGAACCGGCTGTCGCCGTCCAGCCGCCCGTTTCCGGGAACACCGCCACGGCGACGGCCACCCGCGAGCGGCAGGAAGGGACCTATACCGCAGCGATTTCCGATTATCGGGTGGAGGACCTCAGTCCCGGCGAACGGCCCGACATCACCAGCGACGAAGCCGATATCTGGATGATGATGGACCGCGCCGAACGCCAAGCGGCGACCAGCGGCCGGGTGATCAACGATCCTGCGCTGAACGCCTATCTGGGCGACATGGTCTGCAAGCTGTCCGGCGACTATTGCGGCGATGTGCGCGTCTATATCATGCGGGTGCCCGAGTTCAACGCGACCATGGGCGCGAACGGGATGATGTCCGTCTATTCCGGCCTCTTGTTGCGGGCCCGGAACGAGGCCCAGCTGGCGACGGTCCTGGGCCATGAAATCGGCCATTTTCTGCGCCGGCATTCCTATCAGCGCATCAAGGACCTGGTGAACAAGACGACGGGCCTTGCCTTCTTCCAGCTGTTCACCGCCGCCTTGGGGGTTCCTGTCGTCGGCAGCGTCGCGACGCTCGCCGCCCAGGGAAGTCTCGCCTCCTTCAGCCGCGACAATGAGCGCGAGGCGGACGGCTACGGCCTGCTGCTGATGGGCCGGGCGGGTTATTCCCCGCACGAGGCGGCAGCGGTATGGGAAAACCTGAACGCCGAACTGGGCGACGAGGCGAAGGCGCGATCCTACTTCTATTCCAGCCACCCGGAACCGACCGAACGGCAGGAAATATTGCGCCAATTGGCGAACGAAGTGCCGATCGCGGGCGGCGGCAGCGGCGAGGTGGGCACCGAGGCCTATCGGGCGGCCTTGTCGCCGCACTGGCACGACTTGCTGGCCGACGAAGTGTCGAAGCGGGAATACGAGCGGACCGAACGCCTGTTCGATTCCCTCATCAAGGACGGGTTCCGCGTCGGTGCGGTCTACTATTACAAGGGCGAGATGTACCGGCAGCGGGGCGAGGAAGGTGATGAGGACCTGGCGCTGTCCGCCTATCACGCCGCCACGCAATATGCCGATGCGCCGACCGAAGTGTTCCGTGCGCGCGGCCAGATATTCCAACGCAAGGGACTGAAGACGGAAGCGCGCGACTCGTTCGCCGAATATGTCAGGCGGAGCCCGGATGCAAAGGACCGCAAGATGATCGAATTTATGATTGGGGGATTGGGATCGTGAAGACATTCATTCGGATAACCGCCATGGCGTCGGTCCTGGCCGTCGTCGCCGCCTGCCAGGGATATACGCTGGTCAAGGGCGGCTCGCCGGTTGAGATCGCCAGTACGATGAAGGCCTCCCCGGCTCGCTCGTGGAGCAAGATCACCGGCGGCAAGCATGAGATCTGGACCATCGACGGACCGGTCTTGCAGGAGCTGCATTTCGCGGCCGAAATCGAGGACGGGGACGAACTCTTCCCGCCGAACCCCCAGCGCAAGGCGGAACTGCCGAAGTTCCTGAAATCCATGTCGGCGCTGGAAGTGGCGGAACTCTATCGCGATACGGTCCTCAAGGTGGGCGCGGCGAACTTCGAAATTCTCGGCATCGAGCCGAAGACGGTCGCCGGGAAACCGGGATTTCGCTTCGAGTTCGATTTCGCCACCGGGGGCGGCCTTGAGAAATCGGGCGTCGCCGAAGGCGTGCTTGAAGACGAAAAACTCTATCTGATCGTCTATACCGGCGCGAAGCTGCACTACTACCCGAAGAACCTGCCGGATGCCGAACAGGTCATGAAGTCGGTCGAAATCCTGTGACCCGGCGGGGCGGCAGGGCCGAAACAAGGCCTTTTCCGCGCTTTATCCGGTCTCGTGCCGGAGATGGGCGTTGTTGTCGGCCCGTGCGGTTGTTACAAGGCTTCCCGTCTGAGACTTGAACTTGGGACTGATGGGAATGCGCACGGCATCCGTTGAACGGAACACCAAGGAAACCCGCATCGCCGCCGCCGTCGATCTGGACGGGCGCGGCGTCTACGACGTCAAGACCGGGATCGGCTTCCTCGATCA
>Ga0209692_10001504_pt1 | contig 31082 bp, 27 predicted proteins | sample tdDd472_FD_187129 | JGI IMG/M metagenome (GOLD analysis project Ga0209692, IMG submission 187129) | Marine sediment microbial communities from the Atlantic coast under amendment with organic carbon and nitrate - tdDd47.2 (SPAdes)... | ecosystem: Environmental > Aquatic > Marine > Coastal >...
CCCCGACGGGTCGCCGATTTTCTTAAAAAAAGGGCGCGGGAAGAAATTGTTCCCCGCGTCCAGACCCATGCCGAAAAAGTGGATCGAAAACCCGGCCGCATTACCCTGCGCGATACCCGCTCCCGCTGGGGCTCCTGCGCGGCTAACGGCAACCTTTCGTTTTCCTGGCGTTTGGTGCTGGCCCCACCCGAGGTGCTCGACTACGTTGCCGCTCACGAAGTGGCCCATTTGGTTCACCACAACCACAGCCCCGCCTATTGGGACGTTCTGCGGTCTCTGGTCCCCGAAGCCGACCGCCATCGCCGCTGGCTCAAGGAAAACGGCCCTCGACTGCACGGTTTCGGTTAAGCCCTCCGGTGAAAAACCGCCAAACGAAATCCCATGAACGGTTGCGCCTTGCCTTCTAGGGGATTATGAAATCGGTTCAACTGTTTGAATGCCCGCAACCGCGAATGGGACCGGACCGAGATGATCAAGATCGTACGCGCCAAGCTCCACGGACTCCGGGTGACCGGAGCCGACCTCAACTACCACGGCTCCATCACACTCGACCCCGAGCAGTGCGAAATGGCGGGCATCTACCCGCTGGAATTCGTCGAGATCTGGAACAAGTCAAGCGGCGCGCGTATCTCCACCTACGTCATTCATGGCGAGCCCGGCTCCCAGTGCTGCGTGCTGAACGGCGCGGCGGCGCGGACCTGTCAGAAGGGCGACGAACTGATCGTCGCGGCGTCGGACTACATCGACCCCTCCAAGCTCTACGACATCAAGCCGCGCATTCTCACCTACCTGCCCAACAACGAAGTGGATCAGGTGCTGGAATACGACGTCTTCGCCAGCAAGGAACGGGCCTACGATTTCCGTATCATCGATGCCGACAAGCATACGCTGGAAGACTGCCACACCTATCCCAACGTGGATGTCATGGCGATCCGCGAAAACCTCGCATCGAAAGGCTGGAGCGAAGACGAAATCGACGCCTTCGTCGAAACCCACTTTACGCTTTAGGGTAAACAAACACCGTCGTGCCCGAGAATGCGGGCATGACGATCTATTTCAATTCCTCAAGCGTTGCGCGGATGCTGTTGGAGCGGGGTTGCCAGAGCTGGCGCTCTAAGGCCTCGGCGAAGCGGTCGACCATTTCGCGCAGGGCCGCCGGATTGTTTTCTTCAAGGAATTGACGCACCTCGTCGTCTTCCAGATAGGCCTTAAACAGCAAGTCAAAGTGATGGTCCCGCACACATCTGGCCGTGGCGGCAAAAGCGAAAAGATAGTCGACCGTAGCCGCCATCTCGAAAGCACCCTTGTAACCGTGCCTCATAACCCCCTGAATCCACTTAGGGTTTGCCGCACGCCCCCTAACGATACGAGCAATTTCCTCATCCAATTTGTGAACTTTCGGGGTCTCGGGCCTTGAATGATCGTTGTGGAAAACCTCCGGCTGCTCCCCTTTGAGGGTCCGCACAGCCGCCGTCATACCGCCTTCGAACTGGTAGTAATCGTCAGAATCCAAAATGTCGTGCTCGCGGTTGTCCTGATTCTGGACCACCGCATCGACGCCCGCCAAGCGTTGCTCAAAGCGGCCGTGCGCCGGTTTTCCTTCTTCACCCGCCCCATAAGCGTATCCGCCCCAGGCCACATAAGCCTTGGCGAGATCGGCATCGGTTTCCCAACCCTTCTCATCGATCAATGCCTGAAGCCCCGCACCGTAGGCTCCCGGCTTGGAGCCGAAAACCCGGTAGCCGGACTGTTTCATCGCCTCTTCAGGCAAGAGTCCTTTCTCTTCAAGACTCTGCCGTTCTTTTCGAACTTTTTCGGCGAGAAAGTTGATGGAGTCGGGCTCATCCAGTTCGGAAACCGCCCGGACGGCTGAATCGAATAGGTCGATCAAGCCGGGGAAGGCATCGCGGAAGAAACCGGAAATCCGCAAGGTCACATCGACCCTTGGACGGTCCAGAACCTCGGCGGGTAAAATTTCAAACCCGGTCACCCGGCGCGATACCGTATCCCAGGTGGGCCGCACACCCATTAAGGCCAAACCTTGAGCGATATCGTCGCCACCGGTCCGCATGTTGGATGTCCCCCAGGCGGTCAGCGCCATGGAGCGCGGCCAATCACCGTGCTCTTGCACGTAGCGCTCGATCATCAGGGAGGCCGATTTCCAGCCCAGCGTCCAGGCTGCAGGGGTGGGAACCGTGCGAGTATCCACCGAATAGAAGTTGCGCCCCGTCGGCAAAACGTCGGGACGGCCCCGCGTCGGCGCACCCGAAGAACCGGGCTCGACAAACCTTCCATTGAGCCCGGCCAACAGACCATCGATTTCACTCTCGCCGCAGGCAATCACCGAGGGCCGGATACTCTCTTCAAGCTGGGCAAGGACCTGCTTTGTCCGCCGCCAATTTTCAGCGGGCTTTTGAGCACCCGAGACTAAAGCCGTCGACAGCGCTTCCAGCCGCTCCACCGTGTCGCCCTGGGTGCGCCAACGGTCAGCGCCATGTTGTTGCAGACGATCCGGGGTCGGACCACCCCAAGGAGCGGCCATTTCACAATCAAGCGGATCAAAACCCAAGCCCAGATCATCGGCCAAAGCCCGCAGCAGCGAGGCGTCGCCCCCCTCCCCTTTACCCCGGGGAACGCGCAAGAGGGCGACCAGCAGGTCGGTCAGCTGCCGCCCTTCCGGGGCGCGCCCGAAGATATGCAGACCATCGCGGATTTGCAGTTCCTTGAGTTCACAGAGATGGTTGTCGAGCTTTTGCAGCGCTTCGTCTTCCGGGTCCTGCGCACCGATGCCGCAGTCTTCGGCCAAACCGCTGGCATAGGAAAGGGCGAGAATTTCTTTCTTCAACACCTTCAAGCGGCGCGGATCGACGCTGGCAGCCTCGAAGTATTCATCGACCAGCAACTCCAGATCGCGCAGGGGACCATAACTTTCAGCCCGGGTGAGCGGCGGCGTCAGGTGATCGACAATCACAGCCTGGGCCCGACGCTTGGCCTGGGCGCCCTCGCCCGGATCGTTGACGATGAAAGGATAGAGATGGGGCAAGGGCCCAAGCACGGCTTCGGGGAAGCACTCGTTGGACAAGGCCAGCGACTTGCCGGGCAGCCATTCAAGGTTGCCGTGCTTGCCCATATGGATCACCGCATGGGCATCGAAGTCGTGGCGCAACCAGGCATAAAAAGCCAGGTATCCGTGGGGCGGCGCCAAGTCTGGATCATGATAAGTGGCTTCCGGGTCGATGTTGTAACCCCGCGCCGGCTGCAGGCCGATGATCAGATTGCCGCAGCGATAGGCAGAGAGAGCAAAACGGCCGCAGTCCACCTCACCCGGCAAAAAGAAGGGATCGCTCTCCGCCGCTCCCCAACGCTCGGTGACGGCCCGCTGCACCGCCTCGGGAAGCCCAGCGAAAAACATCTGATAATCCGCCATGGAAAGGCTTTGGTCGATCTTACGGGCATACCGGGCGGTCAGATCGTTGGTCGGTCCCTGCCGCAGTCGCTCGACCAACTCATCGCCCGTTTCAGGCGCGCCTTCCACCTTGTAGCCGTTGGCCTCCAGCGCCTTGATCGCCTCGACCGATCCTGCTGGCGTATCCAGCCCGACGCCGTTGCCCAACCGCCCATCCCGGTTAGGATAGTTGGCAAGGATCACCGCCACCCGACGATCCTTCGGCGCGGTCCTTCTCAGCCGCGCCCAAGCGGCAGCCAGCTTGGCGGTGAACTCGATGCGGTCTGCCACCGGCTGATAGGCCGTGATATCGATTTCCGTCAGGTCGTCCCGCTCTTCCAGACCTTTGAACGATACCGCACGGCTCAGGATCCGCCCGTCCACTTCGGGCAGAGCGACATTCATGGCGATATCCCGAGCGCTCAAACCCGTCGACATTTCCCGCCAGCCTTCCTCATTGCCACCCGAGAGCACCACCTGCAACACTGGGCAATCGGCCTGATCGAACGGTGTTTTGCTGCGCGCCTTTCCAGGAGCCGAAACGGCAAAAGCCGTGGTGTTGAGGATCACATCGGGCGCGGTTTCATCAAACAGGGTCTCAACGATCTCCGCCGAAACCCCATCCTTAAGACTGGCGACAAATAACGGCAGTGGGTTGAGCCCTTCAGCCTTCAGGGCCTCAATCAAACTATCGATTGGCTTGAGGTTTCCGGCCTGGACCAGAGCCCGGTAGAAAACCAAGGCAACGACAGGCTGACCCTCAGCCCACTCTTCTTTGAGGTCTTCAAGCGTTGTGATCTTTCGGCCCGGCCAATAGAGCCCCGCTTTCATCAAGGGTTTGGGCTCCTCCCAACGGCCTTCACCGCCCATAAGGTCCCAGCAGTAGCCCAGGAAACTGATAGCGTTTTCAAGCCCCCCCTCGACACAGTAACGCCAAAGGCGATGTTGGGCTTCAAGACCGAGAGAGGAAAAGGCGGAAAGCTCGGCGTCCGGCTGGTCGTCACCGGGCAGGAAAGCGACAGGAATTTCTTTTTCCCGGCAAACCCCGGCGATCTGTTCGACGCCATAAGGCCAATAGCTGTGACCGCCCAGCAGCCGCACCACCACCAGCTTGGCCTTGGCGATGATGTCTTCCACGTAGAGATCGACCGACATGTTGTGGCCGAGGTGGAGCAGAGAAGCCAGTCTCAGGCTGGGCGCGGCGGAATCACTTTCGACGATACTACGCTGCGCCGCCGCCAGACAGGCCAGTTCCGTATCGGCCGCCGAAATCACCACCAGATCGCCGGGCGTCTGGCCCAGGTCGATGGCTTCCGATCCGTCGGCGACTGCGCCGGGCTGTGCGGCGAGAAGGTGCATGTTACTTGAGCACCGCCTCGATGGCGCTTTGGTTCATCCCGTGCTGGCCAATCACCACCAACTTGCTTTCGCGGGGTTCTGCGTCGTTCCAAGGACGGTCGTAGTAACGCTGAATGCGTGCGCCGACACCCTGAATCACATGACGCATGGGTTTGCCCGGCACATGCAGAAAGCCCTTAATGCGCAAAATGTCGTGGTCCTTAACGACGGCCAGCACTTTGGCCTCAAAGGCTTCCGGGTCGGCGATATCGCCCAGCGTCAGATGAAAGCTGTCGAAATCGTCATGGTCGTGGTCATGCGGGCCGTCATGATGAGACGGTCGGGCATCGAGATCGTCCTCGGCGGCCGCCTCCAATCCCAGGAGAACCTCCGGCTCCACCTTGCCATGACTGGTCGGAATGGCCTTTACGCCATCACGCAATTTGGCGATCAGATCATCATGTACGACTTTCAGCGTCGCCTCTTCCAGCAGATCGGCCTTGTTTAAAAGCACCATGTCGGCGCAGTTGAGTTGGTCGGTGAACACCTCTTCTAAGGGGTTGTCGTGATCGAGACTTTCATCGGCCTCGCGTTGAGCCTGAAGGGCGGCTTCGTCAGTGGCAAAACGTCCGGCGGCAAAAGCGTCCGCATCAATCACAGCAACCACGCCGTCAACGGTCACGCGGGACCGCACTTCCGGCCAGTTGAAGGCCTTGACCAACGGCTTGGGCAAAGCCAGCCCAGAGGTCTCAATGACGATATGCTCAGGCGGTTCGGGACGCTCCAACAGGGCTTCGATGGTCGGCAGGAACTCATCGGCCACCGTACAACAGATGCAGCCGTTAGCCAGTTCGATCACGTCGCCGCCGTTTTCACCCTCCAGGTCGCAATCTTCCAGGCCGCAGCCTTTGAGAATATCGCGGTCCATGCCAATATCGCCGAACTCGTTGATCACCAACGCGATGCGTCGCCCCTTGGCGTTTTCAAGCATGTGACGGATCAGGGTCGTTTTTCCGGCGCCGAGAAATCCGGTGATCACAGTGGCGGGGATTTTCTTCATGCTTCATCCTTCAAAGTCAGCGGCAATCCGGCGGCAACGAAAACCACCCTATCGGCAGCGGCGGCGACGGCCTGATTGAGCCGCCCCTGATGGTCGCGGAAATCACGCGCCAGGGCATTGTCGGGGACGATTCCCATCCCCACCTCGTTCGACACCAGCGTTACCGATCCTTTCGCCGCCTTCAAGGCCGCACAAAGTTCGGCGGTTTCCACATCGATATCCCGTCCGTCTTCCATCAGGTTAGACAGCCAGAGGGTCAGGCAATCGACCAGGATCATATGGTTGGGGTTGGCATGGTTGGCAATGACCGAAACCAAATCCAGAGGCTCTTCGAGTGTCGCCCAGGCATCACCCCGACGATCCTTATGGAGCCTGACCCGTTCGGCCATTTCTCCATCACGCACCTGGGCCGTCGCCACATAAAGACCGGCCCCGGTATTTTCCACCAAGGATTCGGCATAACGGCTCTTGCCCGACCGGGCGCCGCCTAAAACAAGGGTCACGACGGGGTCCAAAACATTCTCCAACTATTCGTTGAAGCGTCCTATCAGAGTTGGGCTTAAAGGGGAAGAATATTGAGCCCGTCGACCCGCCAAACACCACCCGACGCTCCCTCCCCCTTGAAGTGAGAAAGTTTGGTCAAAGAGACGTTGTCGATGGTGAAATTGAGCGACTTGGAAGGGCTTAAATCCATCGCCAGGCCGAGCGCAGCGCGAATCGTCCCGCCATGGACGACACAGATGATATCCTTGCCGCCATGATGCTCGATAAGCCTTTGGTAAACGGCCGAGGCGCGCGCCTTGACCTGGGCGAAGCTTTCGCCGCCCGGCGGCACCACCTCGCCGGGAATACGCCAGTAGTCGCTGGTGTTGAAGTTCGGCTCACGCTCCAGTTCTTCCCAGGTTTTCCCCTGCAAAGCCCCAAAGTCCTGCTCGCCAAGATCGGCTTCCTCAAGTCTCAAGGCAGGGCTTAAACCACCCGCCTCAAGCAGGGCATCAGCCGTCTGGTGGGTTCGCTGCAAATGCGAGGTCACCCAAACCGCATCGCGGGGCAATTGCTTGGCGGTTCCTTCCATGAGAGCACGGTCGGACGTATCGCAGGCCGGATCGGACGCGCCGTAGATGTGTTTTTGCAAGTTGGGCACCACCGCATGACGGACCAACCAAAACCGGGTCTGGGTCATATGAGGGCGACCACCGTCACCAAGACGGCCCCCTCAGTGATCTGTTGAACCGCACCTACCACATCGCCCGTATAGCCGCCGATCTGACGGCGAGCCAGCCAGCCGGTAAATACGGCGCCCCAAAGACCGAAGATTACGGCGGCCAAGCCGTAAAGCAGATCAAGAAACAGGAAGGTAATGACAACGGCAAGGACGGCAGCCAAAATGGCCGTCTTATCACTTGGCCGCCCGGCGCTCACCGCCAGACCGTCCGAGCGCGCCATAGGCAAAACGGTCATGAGAGCGGGCATAGCGCCACGCGAAAGCGCCCCCGCGACAACCAGGGTTGCGAAAACCATTTCGGGAATAGCAATGGCCGCCATAGCCGAAACCCGGATACCGACGGAAAGCACCAAAGCCAGCATGCCGTAACTGCCAATATGAGAATCGCGCATAATGGCAAGCTTATCGGCCACCGTATGACCACCGCCAAATCCATCGGCCATATCGGCAAGCCCGTCCTCATGCAAACCGCCGGTCAGCACGATACTCACCAAAATAGCGGCAAATCCGGCTAAGAGCCCGGTCAGCCCCAGGCTGGTCGCCAGCCAATAGACTGCGCCCGAAATCGCCCCAATAATCATCCCGGCGAAAGGGAAGGCCCTAAAAGCGCGCGCAAGAGTACCGTCTTCCCATTGCACATCGATGGGAACGCGCGTCAAGAAAGCCAGAGCGACCTTAAAGTCGGTCCACCAGTTGCTCGGCGTCAAACGCCCATCCGGCGTGTCTTGGACGCCGTCGCCACTAAAAGAGGGTTCCGTTTCCGACACGATCGGTTATTGTCCCCGCAAAGATAAAAAGACCACACGCTCAAAGAGTGAACGTCCTCTAACCTACTGCATGGCCGAAGGAATTTGAACCATGAGCCGCAAATTACCCGAGATTAATACACTTAACGATATTCGAGCGATCTTAAGGGACCTTCCCGGACCCGACGATGCGGCGGCGAAATCGGCGGCTGCACGGGAACCGCAACTGACCAAACCGGAAGGTTCTCTCGGACGGCTCGAAGAACTCAGCAAGTGGCTGAGCACTTGGCAGGGCGCGCACCCACCGCGCATGAAAAAACCCCGTTGCGCCGTTTTCGCGGGCAATCACGGCGTGGCTTCCTTGGGCGTTTCGGCCTTTCCTTCCGAGGTGACCTATCAGATGGTCGCCAATTTCCGTGCTGGCGGAGCGGCGATCAACCAGCTTTGCAAAACCTTCGACATCGACCTGGAAGTCTGCGAGATGGCGCTGGACGTGCCGACCGCCGATTTCACCCAAGGCCCAGCCATGGGCGATGAGGAATGCGCCGAGGCCATGGCTTTCGGCATGGATATGGTGAAAGACAAAACCGATGTCCTGTGCCTGGGAGAAATGGGCATCGGCAACACCACCTCGGCAGCCGCCATCTGCTATGCCTTGTTCGGCGGAAAAGCGGCCTTCTGGACCGGTCCCGGCACTGGCGTCGAGGGCGAAGCGCTCGGCCGTAAAACAGCCGTGGTGGCCGATTCCGTAATGCTCCACAAACCTGTCATGACCGACGCCCTTGAGGTCTTGCGTTATCTCGGCGGCCGCGAGTTGGCGGCGATTGCAGGTGCGGTGATCGGCGCGCGATTGAAAGGTGTTCCTGTGCTGCTCGATGGCTATGTTTCAACTGCCGCGGCAGCACCATTGCAGGTCTTTGCCCCCGGCGCACTGGACCACTGCAAAGTGGCTCATAACTCAGTCGAGCCCGGCCACATCAAACTGGCCGAATCCATCAACAAGCGTCCGCTGCTCAATATGGGTATGCGCCTGGGCGAAGCCTCCGGCGCAGCGCTGGCCGTCGGCCTGCTCAAATCCGCCGTAGCCTGCCACAACGACATGGCGACCTTCGCCGAAGCCGGAGTGTCCGGAAAGTCGGATCACGAGTAAAATTTACGCGTGCTGAAAGCACGCTAGATGGGTCTCAAGCACCGACCGGGACTCCGCCCCTGGGCTCGCTCGCATTAGCTCGCAGGGCCTCAACGGCCCATACGGCTCGCGCTGCTCGCCTTAGAGCTTGGGTCAAGCTCTCCGAAAAACCTATCAGATGAATGGTTGAGCGAAGCGAAAACGGCCACAAGCGTGGCCGCGCGGAGCGGCAGCGCAGCGAGCCCAGCGAACGGAGTGGGCCCCGGCGCCTGAGGGAGCCTAGCGAACCAAAGGTGAGCGAAAAATGAGAAAGGCCGGCCTCTTTGGGGGAAGAGGGCCGGCCCTTCGGGTAGGCGCCATAAGGGGGACAGGGGATTGTTTAGGAAACAATCATGGCGCTAATTTGTCCGAAATGTGGTTATTTATTGGCTTTCATCAGCTCGATAACAGCCTTGCGCTCTTCTTCCTTCTTCAAGCCGGCAAACGACATTTTAGTTTTCGGAACCAAATCTTTCGGCTTGGTCAGATACTTGTCCAGCGTCGCCTCATCCCAGGTCAAACCGGATTCCTGCATGGCTTTGGAATACTTGAAATCGTCCTTGGAAGCAGCCTTAGCGCCAAAAACGCCAAACAGGTTCGGGCCGACCTTCTTTTTGCCGCCTTCATCAATGGTGTGGCACGCCTTGCACTTTTTAAACGACTTGTCCTTGTTCGGGTCGGCCTGAGCAGCGGTGGCCGACAGGGTCAGACCGGCGGCAACGGCAAGAGCGATGATATTAGTGATCTTCATGGTTTCGGTTCCTCTTTCTTAGTCGTGGAGCCGTGTTCCCTGGCCCCTTTGAATTCCGGTTTCATAGGGTTGGTGTTTCATTTTTTAGAACGGTTCACAAAAAAAATGAAAACTGCCCCCTTGGGGGAGCCTGTGAACCGGTGTAGGCTTTTTGACACGAATATTTCAGCACCTGAACCCTAAATCCGTTGTGCATTTCGCCTGCCGGAAGAGGAAAATGAAAATCAGAGCATTCATATTTACCGGCCTGTTTCTGGCGCTCTTCATGGTTCTTCCCCGAAGTGCGGAGGCTTTTTGCGTCGAAAATAAGGTCATGGCGCCAATCCACATCCAGTCGTTGAGCCGGGGCGGTTTCAGCTCCAAGGTCCGGGCCAACGGCAGAGTTTGCGGCAAGACACCCAAAGGCCAGAAGCTGGTAACCGTGCTGGTCGTCATTGGCTATGAACCGGTAAGCGAAAACGGACGGCCCGGCTGGAAAGGCCAGTGCCGCGCCCAAATCCCACCGGATGCAACGGTCGTCGTTACCGGTCGAGGCAATGAAATCAAATGTACACGCAAGCAATAAGAGCGGGCTGACGGGAAACGGACCACCGGCATGGCATCTTCGCAGGCGGGCGAACTCCCCGCCGTTCAACCCAACGACCCCGACGGCCCTTTGGTTCTCGCCGTCCTAAACGGCGATCACCGGGCCTTTGAGCAACTGGTTGAGCGCCTGCAAACCCGGGTCTTCCGCTTCGTGCTCAAGCAGGTCCGCCGCCCGGAGGAAGCCGAAGATCTAACCCAGGAAACCTTCCTCGAGGTTTTTCGCAAGCTCGCCAATTTCAGGGGTGCATCGAGGTTTTCCACCTGGGTCATGGGCATTGCCCTCAATCTGGCCCGCAACCATCGCCGCAAAGCCCCCGAATACCGTTTCGATATGGCCGCCGAAGACGACGTGCCGGAAACGGCCGATTCCGCTCCATCGCCCCATCAATCCCTGGAGACCAAAGCCTTCGCCGGGGCTGTCCAGGAAGCCTTGAGCGCCCTGCCGGATGACGTGCGCGAAGCCGTGGTTTTGGTGTCGCTGGACGGGCTTTCTTACGAAGAAGCCGCCGCCATCGCGGAAACGCCGACCGGCACCATGAAAACCCGGGTATTTCGCGGGCGAAAGATGATGCGCGAAGCCATGGCGCGAAAAAAACAGGATGTTTTTTTGGAAACCGAGTGAACTTTCGACCGCTTAAAGGACACTAAAGAAGACCATGACCATCAACGACGACATTCTTGAGCTTTTAAGCCGTGGCCTCGACGCCGATTTGAACCGCGCGGAAATGCGTAGGCTCTACCGGCTCGTCGCCGAGGATGACGACGTGCGCGCCGAAGCAGGCGCTTTGGCTTTGATGGAAGATGACTTCGCCGCCTTCGCCGCAGATTTGGCCGAGGCCGAGCCCGGAAGCGAACTTTCCCACAAAATCCGCGAAGCCCTGGCCGAAGAACAGCAGAAACAACCTAAAGAAACCAAACAGTCTGGTGGTTTTCTCGGTTGGCTGCATTCACCCCACGGCATTTCCATGCAGCCCCTGTCTTTCGTCTCAGGGCTCGCCGTGGCCGCGCTGGCCTGGGTTTTGATCACTCCGGCCGCCGAACAGATGGGCATCGCTCCAAAACCGGAAATCGCCCGTTTCCAGGTCAGCGACATGCACTTCAAGCAAGCTGAAGCCGAAGTTGACTGGACCTATCAATTCATCGTCATGCCCGGCGGCGCAACGCGCGTGGCGCTCGACCAGGGCGACGATTTGCCCATGCATTTCCAGTTCGAAAGCACCGAACCCGCGCCCCTGACGGTGGCCCACCACAGTAAGAACCGCAAAAAACCGCAGCTCCATAGCTTTACGGTCGATGGAATCGGTGTGGCCGACCTGAAGAACCCTCTACCGGGCGATAGCCTGGTCGTTCACAACAACGGCCAAGTGCCGGTTGTGGTCTACGCCTACACCAACGGCTACGGCGGCTCCTGGGTGCTGCCCGCCGACAAGAACGGCGACGGCACCAGCCTCTAGAACCTACTCGCCCTGCTGCAAGAGCAGCCCCTTCCGGCGCGCTACGGTAAACGTACGAAGGAAAAACAGGCTCGCCAGAAACATGTAGAGCAGGTTGAAACCGACGGCTCCCATCAGCAAATCGTAGCGGAATGCGCCCTCAAACAGCACCGAGCGCATCCCCTCGAAAACATAGGACGACGGTAGCGCCCAGGAAACGATCTGCACCGCTTCGGGCAAGGAGGAAACCGGGTAATAAATACCGCTGATTGGAGCAAGCAGGAAGATCACCAACCAACAAAGAGACTCCGCTCCCAATCCAAATCGCAAAACCAGAGAAACCACGACCAGTCCCACAACCCAGCCCGTGACCAGCAGATTGGCGAAAAACACCATCAAAGGCGGCCCCAAATCGAAAATCCAGACATCGAATAGGGGAAGCGCCAAAATGGCCGCTGGCGCAACGCTGATCAAGGTCCGAACCGCACTCACCGCCATCAGGGCCACAAGCATTTCCCAAGGCCGTAACGGGCTGACAAAAAGCTGGGCCAAGTTCCGCGACCACATTTCCTCAACGAAGGAAAACGAAACCCCCAGATTGGCCCGGAACAACACGTCCCAGAGCAACACCGCACTGATCAACACCCCGGCGGCTTCGGCAACCCAGGAACTATGCCCCATAAAGAACCGCGTGATGAATCCCCAGAGCACCATCTGAACCAGGGGCCAATAAATCAACTCGATCAACCGCGGCCAGGAAGATTTCAGCACGAACACATGACGCAGCATCATGCCCTTAAGGCGTTGTAGAGACCCCATCACGACGCCTCCTTTTGCCGGTCAGCAGCCGTCCTGCGCGCAATATGGAGAAAAACTTCTTCCAGGTTCTGGCGGCCATAGCGGTCGATCAACTGCCGGGGCGATCCCTCATCCTCAATGCGGCCCTCTTTCATCATCAACACATGATCGCAAAGCCGTTCGACCTCGGCCATGTTGTGCGAAGCCAGCAAAATAGTTGCGCCGGTACGCGCTCGATAGTTCTCCAAATAGCTGCGCACCCAGTCGCCCGTATCCGGGTCGAGCGAGGCGGTCGGCTCGTCGAGCAGCAATAGAGCGGGTTGATTGAGCATCGCCTTGGCAAGGGCGACACGGGTCTTTTGGCCTGCCGACAGGCTGCCGGTGCGCCGGGCCATCAACTTGGCGATATCCAATTCTTCAGCCAAGGTGGCAATTCGATCCGGTATTCGGTCCAGCCCATAAAGATTAGCGTAAACCGTCAAATTCTCACGCACCTTGAGGCGGGCCGGAAGATCCACATAGGGGCTGGAAAAATTCATCCGGGGCAACGCCCGGTGACGATGGGCCACCATATCTTCCCCAAGAATCCGAATATCGCCGGCATCGGGCAGCAACAGCCCCAACAGCATGGAAAGCGTGGTCGTTTTGCCTGCGCCATTACCGCCGAGCAGCGCAGTGACGGAACCCGCCGAAACCGAAAAATCGATACCGTCAACCGCATGAACATCGTCAAAGAGTTTGGTTAGACCGCGGACCTCAATAATAGGGGAAGAAGAATCACTCAACGCCTAAACCCTTTTCTGCGGCGCATGTTGCGACGGCGATTTTCCTCGGCCAAAAGATTTTCGATATGACGCCCCTGAAAGAGCTGAATACCAACGGCCTGACCGAATTCCACCGCACCCCGGTCATCACAATGGCACAAGATAATCCGCGCTTCGCCCATCTCCTCAATCACCGCCTTCAGTTCATCGATAGTCATGGTTTCTTCGTTGAGCAGCGCAGGCGACCAGCGCAGCTTGACCATATCAGCGCCCATTTTCTTCCGATTGGCGTAAGGGAGAGAGTATTCATCCAATCCATCGATACAGATGCGGTAGCCCCGCTCCTTGATAAAATCGCGAGCGAAAACGAAGGAATTGAGATCGGAAATAATATCGACCCAATGCAGCTCGATAATCATGCTGCCCCGCATGGAAGCGATGATCTGATCGTCGAAGCGCAAAAAATCCTGAGAAAGCAACGTCGCGATATTAAGGTTGATACTGATCTCACCAGTCATGTTGCGGTTGTCGGTTTTCGTCAACATGGACAGGACGCGCTTATCCAACGTTCCGGTCAAATGCTGGAACAACCATTGGCTGGACCCCAGATTGATATTGGGCATCAGGGTCTGCTGAAGATCGTGAATAGCGATAAACAGTTCGCTGAACACCTCTTGGGGAATGCTGTCGCCAACCAACGAACAGATAAACTGACGGCGCACCATGTTGGTTAAATCAGCGCGCAGAAGGGCGTTTTCCAGGCGGCTCAACTGGCGTGGCGTCATGGGTTCGCCAACTTGCTCATTGGCGATCAAATTTGACCGGCCGCCCTCTCCCCCGGCTTTCTTTGCTTCCCTTCCGACTTGGGCGGACGCCCATTCCTGGACCATGGAGAGCAGTTGGTCGTACTGGGATTCCACATTGTACCAACTGCACAGTTTGTCTTCGGCCTTGGCCCCCGTATTCTCCAGCAATGGGTCGTCGCCAAATAGAAATTTCAGCTTCACCACCGCCGTATCCACATGGTCTTTGGCGTCTTTTTTGTAAATCAGCATCAGGTCCGAGTTTTCCAGCATGAACAACTGGCCCTGAAGGTTTTTAACTAACGGATCGAAGGTGTTGGCCGCCGCCCGCACATGATGGTCGCGACGGTTGTAGGGCTTGAGCCGCGACAGATGGATCAAAACGGCGGCGCGGCCGGTTTTATGCTTCTCCAGCCGTTGAATATAATCAAGCAGCAGGCTTTCCTGGCTGGGAGGGGCGTTCATGGCGTTTTCCTTCCCATTTTCGCCGCCATGGCGCGGATCAGGTTATCGGTAAACCGCCCCTGAAACTGCGTAATGCCGAGGGTCAGACCGAACTTAATGGCGTCTTCGGAATCGATACGGACCATCAGCACCCGAGGGGCTCCCATCGCGGCAACCATGCCATGCATCTCATCGATTCTTTGGCTCGACGCCCCAGACACATACTCTTCACCCCAATAAACCTTGAAATAGTCGGGCTCCAACCCTCCCGGGTCGAAAAACTGAAGCGACAATGGATTGAGCCCATCAATCAGCACCTTATAGCCCTTTTTCTGCAAATGCTTACGCGCCATGGTGTAGCGCGGCAGATCGGAAAAAACGTCCATGGTCTGAAATTCGATAACCACTTTTTCCGCGTCACGGCCAACAGCGGCGTTAAAGGCCTCAAATTCACGCGTGAAAACCGTGGAAAGATTGAGGTTGAGGCTGATCGGATGCTTCATCCCCCCCATATCGCGCTGCCCCATGGCCGTCAGCATCCGCCGGTCCAGTTCTTCCGTAAAGTACTGAAACAGCCAGGGGTTTCCCAACAGGTTGGTGCCCGGCGTGATCCGTGTCTGGAGATCGGCAATCGACACATAGTGTTCCCGGAACAGCATCTTGGCGTCGCCCCCGCCCCCTATGCGAATGGCTGCCTGATGGCGAATCAGATCATAAATATCGGTGTTGCGCAGAACCGTAATGGCCTTATCGAGCGTTTCCGGCGTCAGGGGTTTGCCCGCCATGGCTTTCATCGCCGTCGGATGCGCCGCCCGTTTATTACCGGCAACCTGAGGGCCGAGCTCGGTGATTTCCTCCATAGCGCTCAGGAAATCTCTGTACTGCCCCTGAAGATCGTACCAAGTGACGAAAGCCGCATCGTCATCTAAAAGCGGATCTCCCTTGAAAAGGCTGCGCACCTTGGAAAGTGCGGCATCGATATCACCTTCGGGAACGTCCTTGCTCATTAAAACCATATCGCCCCCAGCGAGGGCGAAAAGCTGCGAATCGGTCCCATTAATCAAAAAATCGAACGCCCGCTCGGCGATACGCAGATGGTGGGGTTGACGGTAGTGGTCTTTCAGCAACGACAGATGCAAGTGAACGGCCGAGCGACCTTGTCGCGTCCGCTCAACACGGCGCACCTGGTCAAGCAAAAGCTTTTCCGGCGTTAATTCGGTACCTGTCGGCAATGCGTCATTCATTCATATGGCTCAGAGCAATTCGCGTGGTGATTTATTGGTTCTACCGGGCACCCGGCCCGCTTATTTAGACGGATCAAGAGTATGGGGTCAAACCCTGCAAAAAAGGTAAAAGAATCCTCATTCTACCGAAAAAACGCCAATTCAGACGCAGGCGGCACGAAGCTTTTGTTTTCTTTAGAGTTTGGTGCTAAACCAAGGCGGTTCCAAGGCGAATCGCGCCTCGGCTTGAAATTTCATGGGGATAGATAGAGGTATGTTCTCTCGCAAGCGGGTTTTGGTAACGGGCGGAGCCGGTTTTTTGGGGTCCCACCTCTGTGAGAGGCTTCTGGAGCGGGATTACGACGTTCTCTGTCTCGACAACTTCTTTACCGGCGCGAAAGAAAACATCGCCCATCTGATGGGCAACCCCTATTTTGAATTGCTGCGCCATGACGTGACTTTCCCGCTCTATCTCGAAGTCGATGAAATTTACAATCTCGCCTGCCCCGCCTCACCGGTGCACTACCAGTTCGATCCGGTGCAGACCACCAAAACCAGCGTCCATGGCGCCATCAACATGCTGGGGCTCGCCAAACGGACCAAGGCCAAAATCTTTCAGGCTTCGACCAGCGAAGTTTACGGCGACCCGGAAATGCACCCTCAGCCGGAAAGCTATCGCGGCGCGGTCAATCCCATTGGCCCGCGCGCCTGCTACGACGAAGGAAAACGCTGCGCTGAAACCCTGTTTTTCGACTACCACCGCCAGCACAATCTCAACATCAGAGTCGCCCGTATTTTCAATACTTACGGCCCCCGGATGCACCCCAACGACGGACGGGTGGTTTCCAATTTCGTCATCCAGGCCTTGAAAAACGAGCCGATCAGCATTTACGGCGATGGCAGTCAGACTCGTTCGTTCTGCTACGTCGACGACCTGATCAACGGCTTTCTCAAGCTGATGGATGCGCCCGACGACGTGACGGGGCCGGTCAACATCGGCAATCCGGGCGAGTTCACCATCAAGCAACTGGCCGAAATGGTCATCGAAATGACCGGCTCCAAGTCGGAGTTGACTTTCCAGCCCTTGCCCCAGGACGATCCGCTGCAGCGTTGCCCTGACATCACCAGGGCGAAAGAACAAATCGGTTGGGAACCGACGATTCCTTTGCGCGAAGGCCTGGAAAAGACCATCGCCCATTTCAAGACGATCATCTAGGGTCAGGACCCTAGCGGCACCTTTTGATCGGAGAGAACATGACGGATGTTTCGGCCCTTGTCTCCCTGACCCAGCGCCTCAAAGACGCCAAGGTGCTCTGCGTCGGCGATTTGATGCTCGACCGTTTCGTCCATGGCGATGTGGAACGCATTTCTCCCGAAGCGCCCATCCCGGTTTTCCGCGTCACCCGCGAGACCGAAATGCTGGGCGGGGTCGGCAACGTAGTGCGCAATATCGACGCCATGGGAGGCTCGCCGCTTCTGGTTTCGCTGGTTGGGCAAGACGATACGGCAAAAGCGGTTAAGGCTCAGCTTGCCGCCGTTTTACGGCTTTCGGCCAACCTGATCGAAGACGAAACGCGCCCGACCACCATCAAAACCCGCTATCTGGCCGCCGGGCAACAAATGATGCGGGCCGACCGGGAAACCACGGCGGCCATGGGCGACAGCCAGCGCGCTCAGTTGATCGACGCCGTCGAAAAGGCTATGCCCCACGCCGACGTGGTGGTGCTATCCGACTACGGCAAGGGCGTGTTAGGCAACGGCGTCGCCGCGCAATTGATCGAAATTGCGACAAAAGCCCAAAAGCCGGTTCTCGTCGATCCCAAAGGCCTCGATTACGCCGTCTATGGCGGAGCCACCTTGATCACGCCCAATCGCAAAGAACTGCACGAGGCGACGGGCCTGCCGACGGGCGATGATGGTGAGGTCATCGCGGCTGCCCAGAAACTGATCGACGATCACGGCATCAAAGCCGTCATGGCGACGCGCAGCCAAGATGGCATGACTCTGGTGAAAAACGACGGCGCAATCAGCCATTTCCCCGCCGAGGCAAGGGAAGTTTTCGACGTCTCGGGTGCAGGCGATACGGTGGTCGCAACCCTTGCCACCGCCTTGGCCACAAGTGGCAGCCTGGAACAAGCCGCCCAATTGGCCAACGTTGCCGCTGGCATCGTGGTCGGCAAAGTCGGCACGGCGGCGGTCTACGAAGCGGACTTGACGGCAGGCCTGCGCCACAGCGAAATTTCCGACGCAGAAACCAAGACGGTCGAATTGGTTTCCCTGCTCGAAGACGTCGACCGCTGGCGCAAGTCGGGACTTAAGGTCGGCTTCACCAACGGCTGTTTCGATCTTCTTCATCCGGGCCATGTTTCCCTGCTCAAACAAGCCAAAGCCGCCTGCGACCGGCTGGTAGTCGGCTTAAACAGCGACGCCTCGGTCAAACGCCTGAAAGGCGAAGAGCGCCCCATTCAATCGGAGGCCTCGCGGGCCACGGTGCTCTCATCCCTTTCGGATGTGGACCGTGTCGTACTTTTCAGTCAGGACACGCCCTTGGAATTGATCGACGCCATCAAGCCGGACATCCTGGTCAAAGGAGCCGACTATACGGTCGAGACCGTGGTGGGAGCCGATGTCGTCCAGGCCCACGGCGGCAAAGTCGTTTTGGCCAATCTGGAAGACGGTCACAGCACCACCGGGACCATTTCCCGGATGAACCGGTGACCGCGGACCCGCAACCCTACCTGTTTTACGGACTGGCCTGGCTCGTTTTCGGCCTTTTTCATAGCTTTTTAGCGGGCCGACGCCTCAAAAAGTTTTGCGGCCCTTACGCACGCTTTATCTACAACATCATTGCAACGATCCAAATCATCGCCGTTTTCGCCGTCGGGCGTTGGCTCTTTAATGATATCCCGTCTTTCGACCGGCCCGACCTGCTCCGTTGGGCGCTCACAGCCGGACACCTTGCCGCCTGGGCTCTGTTTCTCGTTATCCTGCGAACCTACGATCTCGGTCTGCTGGCCGGAACTGCCCAAATCCGCGCCGCTCGAACCGGCAAAATCTTAAGCGACGAGGAAGCCCTGCATCTGGACGGGTATCATCGTTACGTTCGACACCCCCTTTATGCGGCAGCTTTCCTCATTTTCTGGACAAGCGTCTCCTCCCCTTACGGACTGGCGACGGCTGTCTGGGCGAGCCTCTACCTGATAGTTGGCGCAACCATCGAAGAGCGGCGGCTTATTCACCTTCATGGCGACCGTTATGCAGCCTATCGCCAGAAAGTTCCCGCCTTCATTCCCTGGCGGGGGCGGGTTATCTAGAGTATCTTGCACACGCATCCGTTTAATAGTGAAAAGGCCTCGCCGTGGCAGACGAACAACAGCAAGAAAAGTCGGTCAAACATTTCACGGACAAACGCGCTCAGGTCTATGACGATCTGATCCGTCAGGTCGTGCCGGGTTATGACGTTCTGCATAAAATGACCGGGCTGCTCCTTCAGGCCGAACTGCCGGAAGAGGCTCGCCTGTTAGTCGTCGGCTCAGGTACCGCTTCCGAAATCAAACTCCTGGCAGACGCCTCGCCGCAGTGGCGGTTTACCGGTGTGGAACCAGCGGCAGGGATGAACGCCGTGGCCCGCCAACGCCTTTCCGACGCGGGGCTCGATGAACGCGCCCATCTGGTCGATGGCTATGTGACCGATCTTGCCGAAGAAACCAACTTCGACGCCGCAGTGATGCTGCTGGTCATGCATTTCGTCCAGGACGACGGCAGCAAGGAAAATCTACTGAAAGGTATCGCCAAACGCCTCAAGCCGGGCGCACCGCTTATCCTGGCCGACCTTCACGCCGACGTGGAAGGCCCGCGGTTCAAAAGATTTCTCGACCATTGGCGGGACTGGCAGCTCTCTTCCGGCATGCCGCCCGAACAGGTCGAGAAAGGTTTCCAAACGCTGATCAAGGACGTCGCTTTCGTGCCCGAAGAAAGAATACTTTCACTTCTCCACGAGGCGGGCTTTAAAACCGTCGAACCGTTCTACGGCGCTTATCTGTTCGGCGCCTGGATCGCCTGGAAGGAATAGGGAGCCCGCTCCCGCCCTGCACGATGCGCCCAGGCTCCTTTTCCACCGGCTTTTTACTAACCGCCCTGGTCGCCTTCGGCCCGGTCTCGACCGATCTTTACCTCCCCTCACTGCCCGCCATGACGGAAGCCTTCGGGACCGACGTCTCGCAGGTGCAATTGACCTTGAGCCTGTTCATCGCGGGGTTCGCCGTCTCACAAATCATCTTCGGCCCCCTCTCCGACCGTTTCGGGCGGCGGCCGGTTCTGCTTGTCGGGTTGTTAATTTATTTTGCCGCCTCCGTGGGGGCAATCTTCGCCACAGGGATCGACCAGCTGATTGTCTGGCGATTCATCCAGGGCATCGGCGCAGGGTCCGGGCCGGTTCTCGGCCGCGCCGTGGTGCGCGATCTTTATGAAGGCGACGCGGCGGCGCGCGTACTTTCCTATATGTCTTCGGCCATGGCCCTCGCCCCTTTGGTCGCCCCAATCCTGGGGGGGCAGCTAGAACTGGCTTTCGGCTGGCAATCCAACTTCGTTGTGCTGGCGATCTTTGGCGGGGCGGTCCTTACCGCAAGCTGGAAAATGCTGAAAGAGACCAACAAATATCTGGACCGGCAGGCGGTTAACCCTCTGCGCATGGCGGAAAACTACGGTCGACTTATCAAAAACCGCACCTTCATCGGCTACACCCTGGTTGTGTCTTTTTCCTATGCCGGTCTCTTTTGCTTTATCTCCGGCTCGTCCTTCGTGCTGATCGACTTATTGAAAGTGCCGACCGAGTATTTCGGATTCTGCTTCGCCGCTGTGGTGGCGGGATACGCTTCGGGAAGTTTCGTCACCGGTAAATTGACGAGCACCTGGGGCATTCCAAAGCTTGTTGCATTCGGCGGCATATTGGCGCTCGTCGCAGCGCTTACCCTGGCCGGTCTCGCCTGGAGCGGAATAGAAACGGTAGCGGCCGTTATCGTCCCCATGCCCTTGGTATTCTTCTCGCTCGGCTTTTGCCTCCCAACGGGAACGGCGGCGGCTTTAAGACCTTTTCCCAAAATCGCCGGATCGGCCTCGTCCCTACTCGGCTTTATCCAGCTCTCCACCGGCGCTTTGGCCGGGGCCGCGGTCGGATTGCTCCATGACGGAACGACCCGTCCGATGACAACCGTGATGGCCGTCTTGCTGCTGGCGGCTGTTCTTTCCTTCTACGGGCTTGCCAAGCAGGCCCGAGAAGCCTAACACAGGGGCCGTCTGTCTAAACTACGGGGATACGGGCATGAACTATATTTTCATCGGGATGCGCGGCGCGGGGAAATCCAACGTATCGCGACGGCTTTCCGTGATGGTCAAACGGCCGGTCTTCTCCACCGATTTGATGATCGAATATGAAAACGGCGGCAAAACCATCCCCCAGATTATTGAAGACAACAACGGCGACTGGCGTGCTTTCCGCGACATGGAATACCAAACACTGCTTAAAATCGCCAAGCTCGATGAAATCATCATCGACTGCGGCGGCGGCGTGATCGTCGACCTCGATGAAAACGGCAACGAGATTTTTAGCGACCGAAAGGTCGCCGCTTTAAGAAGCTGCGGCACCATTATCTGGCTCAAAGGCGATATCAAAAAACTGGCCGCCAAGACCAAAGGCAGCGAGAAACGTCCCACCCTGGACGCCCGCAAATCGGCAGAAGAAATTCTAGAACGTCGTCTGCCTTTCTATATCAAAGCCGCCGACGTGGTGGTCGACATCGGTGACAAAAAGCGCCGAGAAATCGCCGACGATATCTTCGCCATGATTAACGCCGGAAAAATTTAACCACCGAACAGGTCTTTGAAAAAACGGCTCAAGGCGTCGCTTTCCGGTTCCGCCGGTTCTGCAGGCCTGGGTGGAGCCTTGGGTTTAGGCGTAGCTTTGTAGCGGCCTTCCCCATAGGCCGCTTGCATGATTTCGCGCCAGAGCCTTGCCGGAAGCCCGCTCCCGGTGACCTTTTTCATCGGCGCTCCGTTGTCGTTGCCAACCCAGACACCGGCGACCAGTCTGTCGGTGAAGCCAATGAACCAGGCATCGCGAAACTCCTGGCTAGTGCCGGTCTTGCCATAGGCCCTGCGGCCAAATTGCGCTGCACGACCACTTCCTTTCGACACCACCTCGGCCATAATTTCCTTCATAGAATTGACCACCGCCGGAGCGACAACCCGACCCGGCCCGCCGCCTGAACGCTCAAACAGAGTGCGGTTGGCCGCATCGCTCACCCTGGCGATCCCGTAAGGCCAAACACCGTAGCCGCCATTGGCGATAGCCCCATAAGCCGCGGTCAACTCCATCAAGGTCGTTTCACCCGCGCCAAGAGCGATACTTGGATGCGTATTGAGCGGGCTGGTGATGCCCAGCCGTCGCGCCGTGTCGGCGACCTTGGCGAATCCGGCCTTCTGCCCCACCTTGACCGCCACCGTATTGACCGAGCGGGCGAAAGCGGTTTTTAAGCTCATGGGACCGGCATATTTGCCATCGATATTCTGCGGTTTCCAATCGCCAATGGAGACCGGCCCGTCGGTCATGGTGCTGCCGGGCGAAAGGCCTGCCTCGAAGCCCGTGAGATAAACGAAGGTTTTAAATGCCGAGCCGGGCTGACGTAGGGCCTGGGTCGCCCGGTTGAACTGGCTTCGGTTGTAGCTCCGCCCACCAACCATGGCGCGGATCGCCCCATCGTGAGACAGCACCACAACGGCGGCCTGGGTCGCCCCGGCCTTAACCCCGGCGCCGACCAACATGCGCTCAACCGCAGTTTCGATGCGCAATTGTAAAGACGCATCGAGCGTCGTCGTAACTCGAATATCGCGCCCCACCGCACCGATGAAGCCATTGACCCGGCCCATGATCCAATCGGAGAAATACCGCCCGGTGCGCTTTTCCTGCCGCGCTTCCAGATAGGCCTTTCCCTGGCGCGCCTTGGCTGCCTGGGCTTCGGCAGCAGTGACGTATCCGGCAGCGACCATGGCGTTCAAAACTACTGCGGTGCGTTTCGCCGCAAGGTCAGGATTGCTGGCCGGATTATAACGTGAAGGGGCTTTTAAAAGACCGGCCAGCAGCGCCGATTCATAAAGCGTCACATGGCGCGCCGATTTGCCGAAATAGCGCCAGGAAGCCGCCTCCATGCCGTAGGTCCCGGCCCCCAAATAGACCCGGTTGATATAGAGGGTCAGGATTTCGTCTTTGGTAAACGTCCGCTCCAGCCAGAGGGCGAGAAGAACCTCCTGAACCTTGCGTTTCAAGGTGCGTTCGGGTGTGAGAAAAAGGTTTTTCGCCACCTGTTGGGTCAAGGTCGAGCCGCCTTGAACCACGCGCATGGCCTTTAGGTTGGCCCACATGGCCCGGGCCAAACCGCGCAGATCCATGCCCCAATGGTCGTAAAACCGGCGGTCCTCGGTCGCCATGATGGCTTGGGGGAGGGTTGGCGCAACCTCGGAAATATCGACCGGTCTGCGATAGTCGTCGCCAAAGGAAGCCAAACGTTCGCCGCCTGCCGCCAAAAGGGCCACGGCGGGCCGCCGGGTGGTTTGAGCAACGGCCTCTTCCACATCGGGCAAATCGTAGGCCAGCCAAGCGAGAACCGCACCACCGACAACGACACCCCAAATGGCTAGAACAACCATCCATTTTGCTATGAAGGCGACGACTTTCCCACGACTCCAGGAAGAGCCGGAATTGCCGTTTTCTTTAGGTTTTGCCGTCGTTTTCGCCATGCCGCACTGTCACCCGGCGGGCTTCAAAAAAGGGTTAATTTAGGGACGGCGGCAATGATTAATTTTATGCAGGGTTTCCGGCTCGATGACGGCGTTTTTGAAGTTGCAACGCCAGATTTCCGCCCCGTCGAATACCGCTTCGGTCAAGACCGCATTTCTAAAATCCGCATCGGAAAGATCGGCATCGGAAAAATCGGCCCGGGTAAGGTTGGTGTAGGTCAGAACCGCCTCATTGAGATTGGCCCGAACGAACACCCCGCCGGAAAGGTCGGCATCGCTGAAATCTACCGCCCTCAGGTCGGCATCGGTGAAATCCACCCCAGCAAGTTTCGCTTCACTCAAGTCGTGGCCGACCAGAACCGCGCGGCGCCCCCTTTCCACATCCTTGAGCCACATGGCGTGGTCTTCAATGACTTGTCGAAGGGTTGCGCTATCCATTGCTAGACGTCCAGATTGGCGACGTTGAGAGCGTTGCTTTGAATGAAATCGCGGCGCGGCTCAACCACATCGCCCATCAGCGTCGAGAAGACCTCCTCAGCCTCGTCCACATGCTCCACCCTAACCTGCAACAATGAACGGGCGTTGGCGTCAAGCGTCGTTTCCCAAAGCTGCTCGGGATTCATTTCACCCAGCCCTTTATAGCGCTGAATGGCGATCCCCTTGCGCCCTGCCTCCATTATAGAGTTATAGAGCGACACAGGACCGGTAACCATTTTCTCGATGTCTTTGACCATCATGGTGGCGTGCTGCAGATAGAATTGCTGCAGCCGTCCGGCCATGGCGTCCAGCTTCCGAGCCTCTGCCGAACGGATCACCGGATCGTTCAGCAAATGGCGTTCCGTCACCCCACGCAATGTCCGGGTAAACTCAAGACCGCCCTCAGCCGCAGGGCCGCCGTGCCAGCCTTGGGATTCCGGCGGCTCCAGAGCGTCGAGACGCTTGGCGACATAGACCGCCACTTCTTCGGCATGGCTCTGATCATCGAGCACTTTCGACGACAGCGCGCCCGAAATGGCCGCTTGCTCAACCAGATTGATCGGCGCGCGCCGGGCCAGCTCGGCCAGCAGGCCTTTCATGCCCCGCGCTTCTTCGATGAGATTTTTCAGATCGTCACCCGCCACCTGCGTGCCGTCATGCAAGGTCAGCTTACAATCACCCATGGCGACGCCGATCAGATAGTCGTCGAGCGCCCGGTCGTCCTTGAGGTAGACCTCCGATTTGCCCCGCTTGGCCTTATAGAGCGGCGGCTGGGCGATATAGAGATAGCCGCGCTCGATAATCTCGGGCATTTGACGGAAGAAGAAGGTCAGCAACAAAGTCCGGATATGGCTGCCGTCCACGTCGGCGTCGGTCATGATGATGATTTTGTGGTAGCGACATTTTTCGATATTGAAGTCTTCACGGCCGATCCCGGTACCCATGGCGGTGATCAGCGTACCGATTTCCGCCGAACTGAGCATCTTGTCGAAGCGGGCCCGCTCGACGTTGAGAATTTTACCCTTCAAGGGCAGGATCGCCTGAGTCCGCCGGTCGCGGCCCTGCTTGGCCGACCCACCCGCCGAATCACCCTCGACGATGAACAGTTCGGACAGCGATGGATCGCGCTCTTGGCAATCGGCCAGCTTGCCGGGCAGCGAGCTGATATCCAGTACGCCCTTGCGCCGCGTCAGTTCGCGAGCCTTACGCGCCGCCTCACGGGCCGTTGCGGCCTCAATAATCTTACCAATCACCGAACGAGCCTCGTTGGGATGCTCCTCAAACCACTGGGCAAGCTTTTCGTTGACGATACTCTCAACCACCGGACGGACCTCGGACGACACCAGCTTGTCCTTGGTCTGCGAGGAGAACTTCGGATCGGGCACCTTGACCGAAAGGACGCAGGTCAGCCCTTCGCGAATATCGTCGCCGGTAACGTTGACCTTGGCCTTTTTCACCAGACCGGTCTCGTTGGCGTAGTTGTTGACGCAACGGGTCAGCGCACCGCGGAAGCCCGCCATGTGGGTGCCGCCGTCGCGTTGGGGAATGTTGTTGGTAAAGCAGAGCGTGCTTTCGTGATAGCTGTCGTTCCACTGCATGGAAAGCTCGACGCCGATATCGTCTTTTTCGCCCGAACAATAGATAACCGGCTCGTGTAGAGCGTTTTTCGCCCGGTCGAGAAACTTGACGAAAGCGACCAACCCGCCCTCATAGAACAACTCCACTTGATGGGGTTCCGGGTGGCGTTTATCGACCAACAGAAGTTTGACGCCCGAGTTGAGGAAAGCCAACTCACGCAGCCGGTGCTCAAGGGTCGAAAAGTCGAACTCGGTCATGGTGAAGATTTCACCATCGGGAAGGAAGGTCACCTGGGTGCCTTTCTTGCCATTGGCCGGGCCGACTTCCTCGAGGGGCGAAACGGCTTCGCCGTTCTTGAAGTTGAGCACATGCTCCTTGTCGTCACGCCAAATACGCAGTTCCAGCGCAATGGAAAGGGCGTTGACCACCGACACCCCGACCCCATGAAGACCGCCGGAAACCTTGTAGGAGTTGTTGTCGAACTTACCGCCGGCATGCAACTGGGTCATGATGACCTCAGCCGCCGACACCCCTTCTTCCTCGTGCATATCCACCGGAATGCCCCGACCGTTGTCGGATACGGTGACCGAGCCGTCGCCGTTGAGGATGACGTAGATATCGTCGCAGTGACCGGCCAGGGCCTCATCGATGGCGTTATCGACCACCTCATAGACCATGTGGTGCAGGCCGGTGCCGTCATCGGTGTCGCCGATGTACATGCCGGGGCGTTTGCGCACCGCCTCCAAGCCTTTCAAGACCTTGATCGATCCGGCGTCGTAGCTTTCGCCGTTTTCGTCGGGAGTTTGGTTGATCTCGTCGGTCATGTCGCAACAACTTCTTTCAAGGGTTACTCAAAAAAACAAAACGCTAAAGCGCGGCGTCGGAAACCACCGCATCCTCCACCCGGAGGAACTTGGCCCGCCCCAGCAAAGGAGCAAAGACCGTTTCATCGGTTCCGGTAAGCCAGGCCTGACCGCCCAGAACCTCTATTTCGTGGAACAGCGCTTCGCGCCGTTCCTCGTCCAAGTGCGCCGCCACCTCATCGAGCAGCAGCACCGGCGCAGCGCCCCGTTCGGCAGCCTGAAGCCGGGCGTCAGCCAGAACGATGGCGATCAGCAGAGCTTTCTGCTCACCCGTCGAACAGAGCCCGGCGGGCATATCCTTGGCCACATGGGTCACAGCCATATCCGTGCGGTTGGGACCATCGGAAGCCGACCCCGAACGAGCGTCTTCTTCCCGCGACCCAGCCAGAATACCGCGCAGTCGCTCTTCGGCCTCCAATGCCGGACGCCCTTCGGCCAGCCAGCCCTCAACGGTGCCATTAATCGCCACCTTGGCCCGTGGAAAGGGCCCTTCAGCCCGCTGGCAAGCGGCATCCAGGCGCGTCGCCATATCGAGCCGCGCGGCCGCCACGGCCACACCTTTTTCGGCCATCGTTCCTTCCAGCGCACCGAGCCAGCTGGCATCCCGATTGCCGTCGCCCAAAAGCTTGTTCCGTTCGCGGGCCGCTTTCTCCCAAGCTCCGACCCGCCCGGCGTGGGCCGGATCGAAACCGTAGATCAATCGGTCGAGAAAACTCCGCCGCGCCGAAGCGCCTTCGAGAAACAACCGGTCCATTTGCGGCGTCAGCCAGACCGCGCTCATATGTTCGGCCAGCTCCACCTGACCCCGCGCCGGTTGTCCATCGATACGAACCAAACGCCTCTCACGCCCGTTCCGTTGAGCTTCAGGGTCGCGCCCGGTACCGATTTCCACCTCGCCTTCCGGCGTCTTGATCTTGGCCGCCACACCCCAAGAAGCCTGCCCGTTCCCCCCCCGCGTTAGCTCTTCGGCCTTGGCGCGGCGCAGCCCCCGCCCGGGAGTGAGGAAGGAAAGCGCTTCCAGCACATTGGTTTTGCCCGCCCCGTTGGGCCCGGTCAAAATCACCGAGCGCCCATCGCTATCGATGCGTTGAAAGGCGTAGCAACGGAAATTGGTCAAAGTTAGCCTGCCAACCGCCAAAGCGGCGGGAGCAGGGGCTTGGCCCGTTTCCAAAGTCAAAACCTGAGCGGTAATCGCCACGTTCTCCTAAACCCGCATGGGCATCAAGACATAGAGCGCGCCCGCATCGGCAGAATCGCGGATCAGAGTCGGCGATGCGCCATCGGCCAAGGCAAATTGGGCCGTATCGCCTTCCACCTGCTGGATGATTTCGAGCAGGTAGCGGGAGTTAAAGCCGATTTCCAGCCCCTCGCCGCTGAAGGCCACTTCCAGCTCCTCTTCCGCCGAACCGCTTTCCGGGCTATGGGCGGAAAGTGTCAATATGCCATCGGTGAGCGCCAGCTTCACGGCACGGGATTTTTCCGACGAGATGGCCGAAACCCGGTCCACGGCCTGGGCCAGGGTCTTGGCGTCCAGTTCAAGCATCTTGTCGTTGCCCGAAGGAATGACCCGCTGATAATCGGGGAAGGTGCCATCGATCAATTTTGAAGTCAGCACCGCATCGTCGAAAGCGAATTTGATTTTGGTTTCGGACAGGCTGATCTCGACGGAGTCGCCCGTCTCATCAATCAGCTTGCGCAACTCAGCCACCGTTTTGCGCGGAATGATGACGCCGGGAATGCTCTCAGCGCCCGCGGGCAAAGGCAGGTCCATGCTAGCGAGGCGGTGACCATCGGTGGCTACCGCGCGCAGCACCGGAGTACCGTTCGCATCGGCGGCATGGAAATAAATACCGTTCAGATAGTAGCGGGTTTCCTCGGTGGAGATGGCGAAGCGGGTGCTGTCGATCATGGCGCGCAACTCACCCACCGGCACGGAGAAGGTCGCCGCATAGTCGCCGCCGGCCATTACCGGGAAGTCCTCGGTGGGCAGGCAAGCCAGGGTGAAGTGGGACCGCCCGGCGCGCAGTGACAACTGGCCGGGGTCTTCGGTGCAATCCAGCTCCACCTGAGCGCCGTCAGGCAGCTTGCGGACAATTTCGTAAAGCGTATGGGCCGGAGCCGTGGTCAGCCCCGAAACGGCCACCTCGGCACTCACCGTCTCGACGATATCGAGATCCATATCGGTGGCGTTTAAGGAAATCGCGCCGTCCTTGGCTTCGATTTTCACGTTGGAAAGAATGGGGATCGTATTGCGTCTTTCAACCACACTCTGGACGTGGGTGAGTGATCTGAGAAGGGCTGCCCGCTCGATAGTGATCTTCATGGTGATTCGCTTTCCCCAACCGTGACTATTTTTTACCCCCTTGCCGCGCATGCAACACTTTGATTTTAAAGCGTTTTCTCCCGCATACGGCAGGGGCCGCCAAGCGGCCCCTCAACAAGGGTATGCATTATAACAAAGGTCGGGGTTTGCGTAAGCTTTTTTGGCTTTGGCCTGGGGATAACAAAAGCCCGGAGTTTCTTAGGACTCCGGGCTGTTATCAGTAAATCGCGATAGAGCGGTAAACTCACCCCTCCAGCATACGCCGGAGAAGCTCCACATCTTCGTTGAAGCTGGGCTCTGCCTCACGCAGCTCTTCGATCTTCTTAACCGCATGCATGACGGTCGTATGGTCCCGTCCGCCGAACTTGCGCCCGATCTCGGGCAGAGACCGCGAGGTCAGCTGCTTGGCGAGATACATGGCGACCTGACGCGGCCGCGCCACCGAGCGCGCCCGACGCGCCGAATGCATGTCGGAGATGCGAATATTGAAGTGCTCGGCCACTTTTTTCTGGATTTCCTCAATGGTCACCCGCCGGTCATTGGCCCGCAACAGGTCGTGCAGCACCTCCTGGGTGCTTTCCAGGGTGATATCCCGGCCGACCAGTTGAGCATGGGCGACGACCCGGTTGAGCGCCCCTTCCAGCTCCCGCACGTTGGCGGTGATCTTGTGCCCCAAGAACTCGGTGACTTTCCGGGGAATCTCGATCCCCATCTGCTCGGCCTTGGCCTGCAGAATGCCGAGCCGCAGTTCGTAGGTCGTTGCGTGAATATCGGCCACCAGACCGCAATTGAGGCGCGACTTCAAGCGCTCTTCCATGCCTTCCAGATCGGACGGGCTCTTATCGGCCGAAATGACGATCTGACGCCCCTGATCGACCAGGGCGTTAAAGGTATGGAAGAACTCTTCCTGGGTCGACTCCTTACCACTGATGAACTGCACATCGTCAATCATCAACACATCGACCGAGCGGAATTGCTCCTTGAAATCCACCGTATTTTGCTCACGCAGCGCCCGAATGAACCGATACATGAATTTCTCGGCCGACATATAGACCACGGTGCGCGACGGCGAGGTGGTGCGAATATGCCAGGCGATAGCATGCATCAGGTGGGTTTTACCAAGGCCGACACCGCCATACAGGAAAAGCGGATTGAAATGGACCGTCGAAGCCTCGGCCACACGCTTAGCGGCGGCGTGGGCGAATTCGTTGGGCTTGCCGACGACGAAATGGTCGAAGGTAAAGCGGGGATCGAGCGGCGCACTCAATTCGTCGAGCGCATGGCTACGACGCGGTGCGGGCTCCGGGGTCGGCGGTAATTTAGCGGCTTTGGGAGCGGGAATTTTTGCAATGGATGGGTCTTTGCGGGCGTCACTCAAGACAGAGATATCGAGGGTGCGGATTTCAGGGTTTTGCCCCGACCAAAGAGATCGAATGCGCTCGGCGTAATGGGTCATGACCCAGTCTCGCATAAAGCGGGTCGGTACGGCCATGCGCAGCGTACCGCCATCAAGCCCTTTCAAGGTAATTGGTTTAAGCCAACTCTTATACGCGGTATCGCCAATTTCTCCCCGAATGCGTTCACAAATGGATACCCATTGATCCTCTACGTCCGGATCAATGGAATGACTTAAAATGGAATTTGTCATAGACCCCGCAACCTAACTCACAAAAACTTGTTGCATCCACCCACCGGATTTCGCCCAACAATAAGGGCCCGATGGCCAGACCTCCCCAAATCATCCCTCTCGAAACGTCTCGCTCCGAGACATCTCAAAAAGTCCGCACTCACGACGCCCTTTCATCGGGGTTCTACCCCAACCCGATGAGCGGGCGACAAAACCTAAAACCTCGTGAGCAAGACCGTCTTGCTCCGGTTAGGCGCTCTTTACGGCGCCCTTGCCGGATATCCGGCGAACATAGCTTTCATTTCGGCTGGCTGCCTTGCGGAACGACGACCGGATTGAAGGCTTTGAGCAATAAACCACACTTTTGGCGCGAGCGAACCCGCCAATACCCAAAAACCCTCACGCCGGAAAACGGCGCCACAAGATTGCCTATTTTGTTTTTTGTACCGGGCCGACCACCCGATTGGATGGACAGACTTTAGCCCCCCCGACGGACCCTTTCAATGAGATCGAAAGGAGAACATGTAAAATAAATCGCTTGACTCTCCATTTCGTTGCGGGTTCGAAACGGGCCTTGCGGGGCAGGGGTTTTAGAATCGCATTGGAATCTCAAAGAGATGGGATCAAGCAGCAAAAAAGC
>Ga0209692_10001506_pt1 | contig 31060 bp, 33 predicted proteins | sample tdDd472_FD_187129 | JGI IMG/M metagenome (GOLD analysis project Ga0209692, IMG submission 187129) | Marine sediment microbial communities from the Atlantic coast under amendment with organic carbon and nitrate - tdDd47.2 (SPAdes)... | ecosystem: Environmental > Aquatic > Marine > Coastal >...
AGGTTGGCTATGGCCGACTTGCGCATGCCCAGGTTGCCCTGGACTCTGCCTATGGCATAGATGGCGTCGGCGGTCCGTTTGTCAGCCGGGATCTGATTCAGGATATCCAGGGCTTCGGCGTCCTTGCCCGCGTCCATGAGCATCTGCCCCAGCCGTTCCCTGGCCTGGATGTCTTCGGGATGTTTGGCCAGGTAGTCATCCATGACGCCGATGGCCGCTTCGGTGCGGTCGTCCATGATGTAGGAGTTGGCGAGGTAGATGGTCAGCAATTGGTTGTCGGGGTATTTGGAGAGGCCCTCCTTGAGGGCGTTCCTGGACAGGCCGGTGCCGTCAGGGTGGTTCCAGTATAGCCCAGCTTTTTCCATGTAGAGCTGAGGGGAAGGGGATGCGATCAGAAGGCGATCAAGAGCTTCGGCCGCTCTGGTGTGGAGTTCGTTGACTTCTTCGGTGGTCAGTGTGCTTCGTTCGCCCTCGGCCATATGGCGCTGCATGCGCTGCAACTGGTCCTGGTACAGGAGAAAGTCGTAGCTGAGCTGAGCCTCGCCGCTGAGCGGTTGGGGAGGGGCGATGGTGGCTGTTGTTCGTTTCTGGCCACAGGCCGTCAGACCCAGCAGAGCCAGGGTCAGCAGGAAGGCCGCCAATGCGGTGGAAATAATATGCCGGTTCGTGTCTGTCATTCGTATATCCCGGTTTGCGGCCTAAATCCGCTATTCGTGCTCCAGCACCCAGTCTTTGGAAAAATCTTTGACCTTGCCTGTCATGTGTTCGCGAATCTTGCCCAGCAGTCTGGCTTCGATCTGGCGAACCCGTTCCCTTGTAACGCTGAATCGCTCGCCGATCTCCCGCAGGGTTATGGGGTCTTCGGACAGGAGCCGGTCATCGAGGATGGCCAGTTCCTTTTCATTGAGCGTGGGGCGGATCGTCTTTATGTTGCTCAGCAGGATGTCCACGATCTGGTCGTTGGCGATGGTTTCTTCCACGCCGGGACCAAGAGATGGCAGGAAGTCCATCTTCGTGGTGTCCGAGTCATCGCCCAGAGGTGTGTTCAGCGACATGTCGTTCTTTGACAATCGCTGGTCCATCTCGGTGATTTCCGATTCGCTGACGCCGAGGCTTTCACTCAGGGCTTCCGTAGTCGGGTCGAAACCCATGGTCTGGAGGCGCTGGCGTTCTTTGTTCAGGTTGTAGAAAAGCTTGCGCTGGGTCTGGGTGGTCCCGATCTTGACCATGCGCCAGTTGTCCATGATGTACTTGAGGATGTAGGCCTTGACCCAAAAGGCTGCGTAATAGGAAAATTTGATTCCCTTTTCCGGGTCGAACTTAGTGACCGCCTTGAGCAGGCCGACGTTGCCTTCCTGGATCAGGTCCAGCGCGTTCTGCATCCAGCGTCGCTGGAAGTCCATGGCAATCTTGACCACCAGGCGCAGGTGAGAGGACACAAGCTTGAATGCGGCGTCCTGATCGTTTTCTTCCTGCACGCGTTTGGCCAGCGCATATTCTTCCTCCGGTTCCAACATGGGGAACCGGGCTATTTCCTTGAGATACAACTGCAGCGGGTCGCGGACCCGGACTTCCTTGGAAGCAGGCGGGATCACGAACGCGGGGAGTTTATCCTCCAGCTTCACGGCCTTGGCCGGAGCGTTGATGGGGACTGCGGTCGGAGCTTTTGCGTCGAGATCGTTTGTTTCGGGCTCGACGATTTCCGGCTCAACCACTGTCGTATTCTTATCTGATGTCATTTCGTATATGGGGTGGCGTTTCTACGCTCAGTTCAATACATACTATTAAGAGCAAAAAAGTGACACTATAGTTTTTATTTGTCCTTTTCAATGTTTTTCGGTACCTCAAAGTGCAGGCGAAACCGTGCTGTCGTGCGGACTTCCGCCTGAGTCCGGTAAGGCGAATAATCCTTGATTTTTGGCTTTTCCGGGTCTATATCGAGATATCTTGATATATGAATACTTCCGCCCGGATAGAGTGTTGATGCGAGCTTGCGTCAACATCTTAGGGCGATACGGAGGATATAATGCCAGATTTCAGATCCATACTTCGCGACAATAAGGTCTATTTCTTTGACGGTGGTTACGGCACTTTGCTTCAGGGATTGGGACTGCCTGCCGGTCTCTCTCCTGAATTATGGGGGCTTAAGGCGCCGGATGTCATCCGTAGCGTTCACCAGGATTATCTGGATGCCGGGGCCAATGTCCTGACCACTAACACATTCGGCGGGTCCAGACCCAAACTCGGTGTTGATGCCGATCCTTACGAGCTGAACAAGGCCATGACGCAGATTGCTCGCGAAGTGGCTGGAGACAACGCTTTCGTGGCCGCATCCATCGGGCCTGTCGGGCACTTTGTCGAGCCGCTGGGCGACCTGACCTTCCGTGAACTGGTCGAAATTTTCAAGGAACAGATCAAGGGTTGTGTGGACGGCGGAGCCGACCTGATCCTGGGTGAAACGCACTTCGACCTGGCAGAGGCCAAGGCCGTTGTCGTGGCTGCCCGTCAGGTCTGCAATCTGCCCATTGCCATGTCCATGACCTTCGAGGGCGAGGCCAGCCTGACCGGTACCAGCCCGCTGACTTTTGTGGACACCATGCAGAACATGGGTGTGGAGCTGATCGGTACCAACTGTTCCGCCGGTCCGGAACAGATGCAGGAAACGCTCAAGGCGTGGGCCTCCCGCCTGGATACCCCTACCTTCGCCGAAGCCAATGCGGGCCTGCCCGAGCTGGACGACGAAGGCAATACTTCCTTCCGCCTCCCGCCCGAGCCGTTTGCCGAACAGGCATGCAAATTTGTCGAGCTCGGTGCGAAATTCATCGGCGGTTGCTGTGGCACCACGCCTGACCATATCCGCGCCCTGCGCAACAAGGTGGGCGATACCCCCTGGCGGAGACCGGAAAAGACAGACGACGCGCAAATGGTCCTCACTTCGCGTGGGATTTCCGTCCCGATAGGCTTTTCCCACCCCGGGGTCGTAATTGGAGAGCGCATCAACCCCACGGGCAAGGAGCTGCTTACGAGCGAACTTCAGGACGGCATCTTCACCGAAGCCTACAGGTTCGCCAACGAACAGATCGAACTCGGCTCTCCTGTACTCGACGTCAACGTGGGCGCGCCGCTGGTCGATGAAACCACGCTGCTTCCCGAGCTGGTCAAGGGGCTTGTCAGTAAGTTCCAGGCCCCGCTGTCCATCGATTCCAACGACATGGCTGCCGTGGAGGCCGGATTGTGGGTCTATCCCGGTTCCCCTCTGGTCAATTCCATCTCCGGCGAGCCGGGCAAGATGGAAGCCCTCGGTCCTCTGTGTAAACTTTTCGGAGCACCATTTATTCTGCTCCCCATTGTAGGCAAGAAACTGCCGGTCACAGCCTCCGAACGGCTGGCCGTCATCGAGGATCTGCTCGTGACAGCCGAAGGGCTCGGCATTCCCAAACGACTGATCATGGTCGACGCCCTGGCGCTGACTGTCTCGTCCAAGCCCGAAGCGGCACGCCACTCTCTCGAGGTCATGCGTCATTGCCGTGATGAGTGGGGGCTGCCCACCACTCTCGGACTGTCGAATATCTCATTCGGGCTGCCTGCCCGCGAGCTGCTGAATTCCACCTTCCTGTCGCTCTCCATGGCGTCCGGTCTGTGTTCCTTCATCTCTAACCCGAACTCTGTACGCATTCAGGAAACCCTGCATGCTGCCGAGGTCCTGCTCAATCGTGATCCTCAGGCCGAGCGATATATATCCAAGTTCTCCGGCTGGACTGCCGTGGAAGGCTCCCAGGCCGCACCCGCCGCACAGGCTGGCGGTGATACGGCTGATCTGCCTCCGGTGCAGGCTGCGGTCATCAAGGGTGACAAGGATACCATCGTCGATCTGGTCAATGCAGAATTGGATTCAGGCATGGTCGCCATGGATATCGTCAACGATCTGCTCATTCCAGGCATCCTGATCGTGGGCGACAAGTACGAGAAAAAGGAATATTTCCTGCCTCAGCTTCTTATGTCTGCCGAGACCATGCAGGCGGCCTTCAAGCGACTTAAACCGTTGCTGGAAGAGGACGGAAGTGCGGCAGACAAACCAGTGGTCATCATGGCCACTGTCGAGGGCGACATTCACGATATCGGCAAGAACATCGTCTGTTTGATGCTCAAGAACTACGGCTTCGAAGTCGTGGATATGGGCAAGGACGTGAAGGCCGAGGCCATCGTCGACGCTGCTGTCGAACACAAGGCCGCCATCATCGGGTTGTCAGCGCTCATGACCACCACAATGGTTCGCATGGAAGACACGGTGAATATGGTCCGGGAGCGGGGCATGGACACCAAGGTCATGATCGGCGGGGCCGTGGTCACTGAAAAATTCTGCACCGCCATCGGCGCAGACGGCTGGTCCACCGATGCGGTGAAGGCTGTGAAACTGGCTCAGAGCCTGACGCAGTAGTCGCTTAATCAGATTAATTACGCGGGTGGGTTGCCAACTCTGCTCGCGCTTTTATTTGGTATACAAGTCTGTTACTATCCCCACGAATTCAAGAGGTGATAAATGATGAAATATTGGCGGTTCTCCGCTTTTCTTATACTGACATTTGTACTGGTGGCCTGCTCTGGCGAGTCGGCTCCCGAAGCCCAGACTGAAGTTGAGTCCGGCAGCTCTGCCGGGAGCAAAGACTTCCCGTTCATGGGCGTGGCCGAACTGGACAAGTATCTGGCTGACAATGCAGGCAAGCCGACTATGGTACTCTTCTGGACGACATGGTGTCCCTCCTGCAAGCAGCAGATTCCAGAGATGGAGCAGCTCAACAAGTCCCATGGGGACAAGCTGAACATCATCACCATCTCCCTGGATGACAACGTGGCTTTTCTGGACGAGTTCTTCAAGGACGGCCTGCTTGACCTGCCTGTCTATTTTGGTGATGACGCGATTGCGCAGAAGTTCGATATTTCAGCAATTCCGACGCTGACTATTTTCAACAAGGAAGGGAAGCTGACTTTCAGTAAAGCCGGTATCTTCCCCCACTCCATGCTCAAAGCCATGGCCGACAAACTGATCGAGCAGTAGATTATGATTCGCAAGGCACGCATAGAAGACGTCAAAGCCGTCCACGGACTGCTGATGCACACCGAACAGCATGAAGCCCTGGTTCTGCCTCGGTCATTCAGTCAGCTCTATTCCCATCTGCGCGATTTTTTCGTGGTCGTGGATGAAAACGATAAGGTCATCGGTTGTTGCGCCCTGAGCATTATCTGGGACAACCTTGCAGAAATTCGTTCACTGGTAGTTCAGCCGGATCACCGAGGGGAAAAGCTCGGTCGCAAGCTGGTCGAAACCTGTTTGAGCGAAGCCGTGACACTAGGTATAAACAAGGTGTATACCCTCACGGAAGAGACCGGGTTTTTCGCTCACCTCGAGTTCAAGGAGGAGAGCATGGAATCTCTGAACCAGAAGATTTTCATCGATTGTCTCAATTGTCCCAGGTTTCCCGATCATTGCAACGAAGTCGCAATGATAATTAATTTGTAACATCTCTATATATATTAAAATAATATGGCACATAAATTAACACCGTTCATCACCGCAGAGCAGATTGCCGAGCGCGTGGAATCCATGGGCCGGGAAATCGCAGCCGACTATGAAGGCGACGAACCGCTGGTCTGTATCTGTGTCCTGAAGGGCGCGTTCCTTTTTTATGCCGACGTGATCCGCAAGATAGACCGTCACATTGAGGTCGATTTCGTCCGGCTGGCCAGTTACGGTACGGCCACGTCACGCTCCGAGGACATCGTTTTTTCCAAGGATCTGGAGGTTTCGATCGAAGGCAAGGACGTCCTGGTCATCGAGGATATCGTTGATACAGGTCACTCCATGGACTTCCTTCTCCATGTGTTAAGGCGTAGAAATCCAAAGAGTTTGAAAATATGCGCGCTTATTGATAAGCATGAAAGACGGGAAATGGATGTGAAGGTCGATTTCGCCGGTTTCAAGTTGAACGACGGCTTTATCGTTGGCTACGGCCTCGACTATGCCGAGCGCTACAGAGAGTTGGACGGAATTTACGAATTGTCCACGGATACGGATAGCTAATAACCTAGTTCCCTGGAGATCCAGAATATGATCGTCACCTGCCCCAATTGCGAGACACGCTTCAACCTGCCTGATGATAAAATTCCGGCGGGTGGAGCTAAGGTAAAGTGTTCCAAGTGCTCGCAAGTGTTCAAGGCTGAACTTCCTCCGGCCACGCCTGAAGAGGAAGTGGAGTCCCTGCTTGAAGACGAAAGCCCTGCAACCGATAGCCAGGCGGGCGACGACTTCGAAGAGACCTTCGACGATGTCGCGTCCGGCGGTGATGATGCCCCTGACGGTGCAGAAGAAGAGCCTGCTTCCGAGCCGGAACCTCCGGCAGACGAGCCGGCTGATGAATTACCCGATGAGTTGGGTGGCGAGGGTCCCGAAGATGACATGCCAGGCATGGACGACCTTTTCGACGAAAGCGAAGAGGAAGCCCCGGCTCCGGAAGAAGGCGCTGCCCCGTCCGGTGGTGACGAGGACGACCTGTTCGGCGATGTCGGTGAAAACGACTCAGAAGATGCCGATGTCGGCGGCCTGTTCGACGAAGAAGAGTCTGGCGATGACGATACCGGCGATCTCTTCGACGACGAAGAAGAATCAGGTGACGACGATACAAGTGATCTTTTTGACGACGACGATGACGACGAAGACGACGATGACGACGAAGATGATGACGACGAAGACGACGATGACGACGAAGATGATGACGACGACGAAGATGATGACGAATATGAAGATGACCTCTCCCTTGGTGGCGAAAAGCCGAAAAAGGGTGGCGGCAAGTCGCTTGGTTGTCTGATCATCCTGCTTGTTCTCGGACTCGGCCTGGGAGCTGCCATCTACTTCAAGGTCTGGACCTACATGGGTATAGACTTGGGCGACATGCTCAAGAACGTGCCGTTCGTGGGCCAGATGTTCATGGAAGAGACCGGCGGTGACGAAGAGACGCCTCCTGGCGAATCCCCGGCAGATCGTGTTCGCAAGATCGAACTCAAGAACGTCAAACAATATTATGTGGCCAATGAGAAAGTCGGCAATCTGTTCGTGGTTGAGGGCAAGGCGATCAACAAGTTCGCGGTCCCCAAGGAACAGATCAAGGTTGAGGTGGTGCTTTACGATGCCACGGGCAACGTGCTCACCTCCCAATCTTTCCTTTGCGGCAACGTGCTTTCCCAGTTCCAGCTGCAAGTGCAGTCCAGGAAGGAAATCGAGGACGGCCTGGCCAGCGAGGTCGGCATCCTGTCCAACAATACCTTTATCAGGCCGGGCGCATCCTCTCCGTTCATGGCGGTCTTCTTCCAGCCCCCGGCGGGCGTGAAGGAGTTCCTCGTGAAGGTAGTCGACGTCGGCGATCCTGAGTAAGCAGTAGATGAATTAATCACGGCGGGAAGGTGCAGTGCATCTTCCCGCTTTTTTGTGGCATAAAAGGTAAAATGGGCGTATTTTCTGCCTCGATGCTCGAGGGTAGATTCGGTCATGCTGGCCGGGGCTTATGTGAACATGAACCTTTCCAAAAAAAGGGGCTGTTTTCCGGAAAAACGCATTGACGAGAAATGGCGGCTTGTGCTACTCCTCCTCCACTTGTGAAGGATTGCACGAATTGCTTTTTTCGCTTTGTGCTCAATTTGAGCAGGCGGGATAGCTTCACAAGGTGCGAATATGTTCTTTTCAAAAGACGATAAAATGGTGCAAATCACCCAATTGGGTGGCGCCGCTGGCACAATGGGACTGCACATAGTCTCAGCCATAATTGTCGGACTGGTCTTCGGGTATTATCTTGATCAATACTTCGGAACCAAGCCCTGGTTACTGATGATCTTCTTCTTATTAGGAGTCGTCGCCGGGTTTAAAATGGTTTTCGAAGATTTCAGGAAGCTCCAAAGGCGCGAAGAGGCAAAGAAGCAAAGTAGTTCTTTGAAACAGGACGGTGAATAAAGTGATGGGCAAGATCAACCAAAGGCTTGAGCGCCTGCTTGTTAGAAGCGGGTTTGAAAGGCCGGATGTACGGATGCTTGTTCGCAATCAGGTTTATGTGTCGCTGGGGACCTCTCTAGTGATCATGCTGGTAACTCTTTTTTCCCAATGGTCTCTCGCTTATCTGGCCGGGGCGTTACTCGCTCTCGTCAATTTCTGGGCTCTCGCTCGCATAGCCCAGACTTTGGTGTACCACCAGAAAAGCGCGCCATTTAAACTGTTTGTTATATTCATGGGTAAGATGACTCTGAGTGGGCTGGCCTTGTATTGGCTGATCGGAGTCGAAAGGGTACCCCACTGGGGGTTGATTTCAGGTTTGGGCACTGTCGTGATTAATGTCGCTGCAACCGGCCTGAGTCAGATGGGGCAAAAAAAGGCCTAGTTGATTTTTAAGGAGGCTTGGATATGGGTTTTTCAGGCGGTTTACCGCATCCTCTCTTGTATGCTGACATGCTCAAAAGCATTGGTCACTGGGGCACAAACGTTGAGCAAGCGCTCGGCGTAGCATCCATCAACCACGTGCTGTACATGTGGTTGGCTATGATTATTCTTCTTTCTCTTGGCCTGATTGTACGTGGCCGCTTGCAGCTGGTTCCCGGCGGAATGCAGAATCTTTTCGAGACCATCATCGGTGGTTTGGAAGATTTCACTGTCGCCAACCTCGGCCAGGAAGGCCGCCAGTTCATGCCGCTGCTGTGCACAATCTTCATGTTCATTCTGACCATGAACTACACTGGTCTGATTCCGGGCTGTGACGCCCCGACCGCGAACATCAACACTCCGGCCGCCATGGCGATCATCGTGTTCCTGTTCTACCACTTCGTAGGCGCCAAAAAATGGGGCTTCGGCTACATCAAACACTTCATGGGCCCGGTCGGTTTCCTGGCTCCCCTGATGTTGATCCTTGAGCCGATTTCACACTGCGCACGTCCGCTGAGCCTGACACTTCGTCTGTTCGGTAACATCCGCGGTGAAGAAATCGTTCTGATCCTGATGTTCTTCCTGGCTCCTGTCTTCGGCTCTCTGCCGATGTACTTCCTGTTCATTCTGGCAAAAACCATTCAGGCATTCATCTTCTTCATGTTGACGATGCTTTACCTGCAGGGTTCCATCGAGCACGCGCATTAGAATTGGCCGCTCGTTTAATTTGGGGAAATGGTCTTACGACCAAAAACAATATTATATGATTCCTTGGAGGATTCAAAAATGAAAATCACTAAGATTCTGTTCACCACACTGGCTATGGTTCTGGTTGCTTCCACCGCTTTCGCTGCTGGCGACGCTGGCGTAATGTCTGCTAAAGCTTACGCAACTGCACTGGGCATGGGCATCGCTGCTGGTCTGTGTGGTATTGCTCAGGGCATGGGCGTTAAAGGCGCTTGTGAAGGCATCGCTCGTAACCCCGAAGCTGCTGGTCAGCTGTCCACCACTCTGATTCTTGGCCTGGCATTCATCGAATCCCTCGCTATTTACGCTCTGGTTGTTAACCTGATCCTGCTCTTCGTTGTCTAAATCAGACTAACGAAATTGCTACTCCAAGGGAGGCTTCGGCCTCCCTTTTTTCGCACTTGTCTTGTTAAAAAATTCACATAGTTGCTTATTTCCTGTCCATATAAGAGACGCTGAAAATGAAAAGTGAACACATCCCCAAAGCGACAATCGGACGTCTGGCCGTATATATCCAGGTGCTCGAAAATCTGCTTCGTGACGGTAACGACGTCATCTCCTCTGAGAAACTTGCCCGGGCCTGCTCGGTCAACTCTTCGCAGATCAGGAAAGACCTTGCCTATTTCGGCGAGTTCGGGGTTCGCGGTGTGGGATACTATGTTCAGGAACTGATCACTTCCATCAAGCAATCGCTGGGTATTGATCGAGTCTGGAAATGCGCCCTTATCGGCGTCGGCAACATGGGTAGCGCGCTTCTGCGCCACCACGATTTTGATAAACGCGGATTTCAAATATGCGCCGCATTCGATTGTGATCCCGACAAAATCGGACTTGAGTTTGAAGGCATGGAAATCGTCTGTCCCACCCATCTCAAGGAACAGGCTCCGGAACTCAATCTCGAGATAGGCATCATCGCCACTCCTCCGGATCGCGCCCAAAGAGCAGCCAATCATCTCGTGGATGCCAACATCCGAGGCATAATAAATTTCGCTCCGTCACGTATCAACGTGCCCAAGCATATTCCCGTGGAGTACGTCGACTTCTTCGATCACCTCTACGCCGTCGCCTTCCAAATCACCCTCGGCAACGATTAATCGTTGCCCCCCGGCTTCCGATAGCGGGCCGATTGCGTCGTTGGAAGACACAAGTCTGTCCTCGTCGTAGCTGGGCTACGCCTGCGGGAAACTTGATGTCTTCCGCCTAGCACTCGATCCACTCTCGAAAGCCTCACTAAGTGCTATCTCTGTAGAAAAGACAGATACACAGCATAACCTACTGTTCATTTCCGACACGCGCGAATAGCGCACCCAAAAACTCTGGAAAAGGGGGGATGTGGGCCAGGGGAAGGAGGCATTTTTATGCCTTGAACCTGTATCCCACGCCTCGGATGGTTTCTATCTGGTCGGCGTATTCCGCGAGTTTTTTGCGTAGTCGGCGGACGTGTGTGTCGACTGTGCGGGAGTATCCTTCAAAGTGGGTATCCCAGACGGTATTGAGCAGATGATCCCTGGTCTGGACCTTGCCGGGTTCGGAGATGAGCACGGCGAGAAGTTTGAACTCGGTTGCCGTTAGGGATATTTCCTGGCCGTCGAGGGTGAGCTTATGCGCCTCGAAGTCTACTTTGAGTCCGTCTCGTTCCCAGAGTTGCGGGGTGCTGGGTTCGCCTGTGCCGGAGCGGCGCAGTATTGCCTTGACTCGCAGGACCAGTTCGCGTGGTGAGAACGGCTTTACGACGTAGTCATCTGCACCGAGTTCAAGGCCTACGATCTTGTCTATTTCCTCGCCCTTGGCAGTGAGCATCACCACCGGGATTCGAGCGAGATCCGGGTCGGCCTTGAGTTGTCGGCAGACTTCGAGTCCGTCGATACCGGGCATCATCAGGTCGAGCAGGATTATGTTCGGCTTGAAGGCCGCGGCGAGACTCAGACCGGAGCGGCCGTTGTCTGCGGCAGCTACATCGAACCCGGCTGCGGTCAGGTTGTATTTGAGCAATTCTCTGGTGTCTCTGTGGTCTTCGACCACCAGAACTTTCCTGTCGGACACGTAAAACTCCTTGCAGACGATATCGTGGAAACTGATCCAGTTTGACCATGATAGAGCGAGTCCTGAAACTCCGCAACATTTTCCACTCTATACGGATTTTTCCTTTGCGTTTTCAGGCATCTTGGCTCGTGTGTAAGGTCTTGATCCGCTTGGAAGTGCGGTTGTGCAATAGGCCGATTTCATAAATAAAAATTTAATCTGTTTTTTCCATAAAGAGGTTCGACGGGAGTGCCGATATGTTAAGTAACACCCGGAAATAATCCCAAGCTGTTATTGGAGCCTCATATATGTATTACCACGGATTCGACAAGAAATTCCCCTCTGGAAGCAAGTACTGGACTATGTACGACGACCAGCTGATCGGGATGCTTTTTTCCAAGATCGTCAACAAGACGATGAGCGTTGAGACCCCATCCACCGACTCCGAAGAGATCGTGGACGAGATGGTCCAGAATCTCTTCGACCTATGTTTTTATATCAATAAGGATTTTCACGACTGTTAGTCGTTTTGTTTGATCTCTACTCCATTTTAGGCAAAGGCCCGGCTGAATTGGTCAGTCGGGCCTTTGTCTTTTTCGCCATACGTTCTGTAGTTACCGAAATGAAATTACTAAATGTGAAACTTTTTGCTACGAAGAACGCTCTATACTGTAGTGTTTGCGTTCTTTGCCGTTAACATTCGATTGCTTGAATTTGCTTTCGAATAGGTGCGATGTATATTAGCTCGCATGTCCGATATGTCTTGAGTGTGATTTGGAAACTCTTTGAGGGAGGAGGTTGGTTCTATGCGGATGCATGCCAAAGTTACTGTTGGCTTATTGTTCATCGGCTTGCTCAGTGCCAGCACTGTCGGGTTGGTTGCATTCTATATGATTCAGCGTGACTTTCAGCAGGCAAGCAGGGACATGGCATTTGAATCTTTCCAGCAGGATATCACAGGATATCTGACCCGTTATGGCAATTGGGAAGAAGCAAACAAAAGTGAACTTTTTAATAGTTATGTTCACAGAATGCGTCCACCAAAGCCACCCCATCTTCGTGATAAGGGAGAAATTCAAAATCATGTTGATGGTCGGATGGGGCCACGGTTTCTCTTTTTGATATTGAACAAGGATGGAGTCGTCTTGGATGGCGCTGGTGTGTATCAAATCGGTGACATTCTGCCTGCATCTGCTTTTGAACAGGCTGTCTCAATTATGGTTGGCGATCGAGTGGCTGCCATAGTCTCCCCTATTGGAGATCCAATTCTGACCCCCCAGGATGTTAAATACCTGGACGCAGTCAAAAAATCGCTTGTCATTGGAATATGCATAGCCATTGCTTTTTCTTTAGTCTTGGGTTCGTTTCTAGGGAAAGGGTTGAGCCGCTCGCTCGTTAAACTGACCTTTGCCATCAGGAAAATGTATACCAGTCTAGGGGAACGGCAAAAGCTTCAGGTTACGGGTGATGACGAATTGGCTGAATTGGCCATAGCGTTCAACGAGATGAACAAAGAACTCTCAGAGGCCCACGACGAATTACGGGAATTGGGCATCAAGGACGTGCTCACCGATCTGTATAACCGCCGGTATTTCGACGAACAGGCCAAACATGCTTTTGAGCAGGCTGCTCGTTACGGAAACCCACTCACAGTGGTGATCGGCGATCTGGATCATTTCAAGCGTATCAACGACGGTTTTTCCCATGAAACAGGGGACCGTGTGTTGGAAAAGATCGGCATGCTCCTCAAGAAGAACACAAGAAAGAGTGATGTTGTCGCACGATATGGTGGAGAAGAGTTCGTTATCCTCTTGTCAAATACGTCCTGCGAGCAGGCTGCCATCTCGTGTGAATCCATACGAAAGGGCATAGAAGAGTATCCTTGGGGTGAACTCCATCAAGGACTCAAGGTCACCATGAGTATGGGCCTTTGTGACGATGTCACCGCCGGGAATGTGGAAAGAATGCTGTCCCGCGCAGACCGAAACCTGTACCTCGCCAAGGAAAAAGGCAGAAACAGGGTCATTTCCAGCGCAACGAGTTGATCGAACCCGTTAGCCGAGACAGATTTTCACGGCCTTGATCACGTCGGCGACATCCTCGTCGGTCAGCTTGGCCGAAAGCGGCAGGCTGACTGTCTGACGTCCCAGAGTGACAGCGTTTGGCGTATCCTCCAGCGTCCAACCGAAGCGTTCACGATAGTAAGGCTGTTCCGGGATGGACAGGTAGTGGACTCCGGCCCCGATTCCTTCCTTTGTGATTCGCATCAGAAAATCATCGCGGGCGATGCCGCTTTCGGCTTCGTCGATCATGATCGTATAGAGATGCCGTGCGTGGCGGGTGTCAGCTTCTTCGGGAGCGGGCAGGCCTAGCGGCAGGTCCTTGAAAGCCTCCTGATACATATCCCAGATTTCGCAACGGCGGGTGAAGTACTCTTCGATCCGTTTGAGCTGGTGGATGCCGATGGCTGCCTGGATGTCCATCATGTTGTATTTGAATCCGGCCTCGACCACCTGATAGTGTTTGTAACCGTCGTCCGAGAACCGTTTCCAGGCATCGGCGGACATGCCGTGGAGGCCGAGCACCTTGACGTGCTGGATATCCTTTTCGGTGCGGGCCATGACCATGCCGCCCTCGCCGGTGCAGATGTTCTTGGTCACGTAGAAGGAGAAACAGCCGAAGTCGCCGAAGGTTCCAGCGTGCTGCCCTTTGTATGTGGTCTCGATGGCGTGGGCGCAGTCCTCGACGACCTTGAGGTCGTGTTCGTTTGCAATCGCCATGATGGAATCCATGTCGCAGGCGCGGCCTGCAAAGTGGACGGGCAGGATCGCCTTGGTGCGGTCGGTTATCTTTTCGCGGATTTTCTCGGGGTCGATGTTCTGGGTCACCGGGTCCACATCGGCCAGCACGGGTGTGCAGCCGGCGTGGATGATGGCGTTGATGGAGGCGCAAAAGGTCAGCGGCGTGGTGATGACCTCGTCGCCGGGTTTCAGTCCCAGCGCCACCAGGCTCAGGTGCAGCGCAGCCGTGCAGGAGTTGCAGGCAGCCGCATGGCCGTTACTTATGTAGGCAGAGAAATTCTTCTCGAATTTCGCGACCTTGGGGCCGGTACCGAGCCAGCCAGTCTCCATGCTTGCGACCACTTCGTCTATCTCGGCCTGCTCAATACGCGGCGATCCGAAGACGAGAAAATTATCTTTTGAACGAACGGGCATGTTCGTGTTGCTCCTTGACTTGTGTCATGTACAGTGGCCGAGATTTAGCAGATAACTCGCGGGTGGTAAATGGCAGAGGGCAGTGGCGAGTGACAATCGGGTGACGTATATTACCTATAGTTGCGCTTTGCGCGGTCATTCGCTATGTAACCTGCCCGGCTTAATTTCGAGCCGACGAATATTCATCTGATGCAGAGGTACCGCATGATCAGACCGGATTTTAAAAAGATGGAACTAATTCCCGCCATCGCACAGGACGCTGAAACCGGCGAAGTCCTGATGATGGCTTACATGAATGAAGAATCGTGGGATAAGACCCTGGAGACCGGCGAGGCCCATTATTGGAGCCGCAGCCGTCAGGAGCTATGGCATAAGGGCGGTACCTCAAGCCATACACAGAAGGTGAAGTCCATCCGCATCGATTGCGACGACGACACCTTGGTTCTTCTCATCGATCAGATCGGCGGCGCGGCCTGTCACAAAGGATTCCGCAGCTGCTTTTTCCGCGAACTTAAGGACGGCAAGGTGACCGAATGTGCACCCCTCGTCTTCGACCCCAAAGAGGTTTATAAAAATGTCTAAGCAATTTCTCCGTCTCGGTGTTCCCAAAGGTTCCCTGCAGGATGCAACTCTCAAGCTGTTCGAGAAGGCAGGCTGGAAGATCAAGCTGCACAACCGCAACTACTTCCCGGACATCGACGACGAACGTATCAAGTGCTCCCTGGCCCGCGCCCAGGAAATGTCCATGTACGTCGAGAACGGCACCTTCGATGTCGGCCTGACCGGCATGGACTGGATCAAGGAAAACAAGTCCGACGTAGTTGTCGTCGACGACCTGATCTACTCCAAGGTCAGCAACGGCAAGGCCCGCTGGGTGCTCTGCGTAAAGGGTGATTCCCCTTACAACAAGCCTGAGGATCTTGAAGGCAAGAAGATCTCCACCGAGCTGGTGGGCTTCACCAAGGAATACTTCGCCTCCCGCGGCATCAACGTGGATGTCTCCTTTTCCTGGGGAACCACGGAAGCCAAGGTTGTGGAAGACCTCTGCGACGCCATCGTCGAGATCACCGAGACCGGCACCACCATCAAGGCCAACGGGTTGAAGATCATCGACGAGATGATGGAGACCAACACTCAGTTGATCTGTAACAAAGACGCCTGGGAAGACCCGGAGAAGCGCAAGCTCATCGAAGAGATCAACCTGCTCATGCAGGGTGCTCTGCGCGCTGACAAGATGGTCGGCCTGAAGATGAACCTGCCCAAGAACAAGCTGGCCGAACTCAACGGCTCCCTGCCCAGCCTCAATTCCCCCACCGTGGCCGAATTGCAGGACCCCGCATGGCTGTCCGTCGAGATCATGGTTGAGGAGAAAGTCATTCGTGACCTGATCCCCCAACTCAAGGAATTCGGAGCAGAGGGCATCATCGAGTACCCCCTGAACAAAGTTATCTAGTTCAAACCAAGTTGAAATAATAAAGCCGGGAGAACCATTTGGTTCTCCCGGCTTTTTGTTTTGGGAGAGAGGAGTTTGTAATGTGTCCCTGCTTTCGCGCTTTACTGAAGGGACTCCAATCTCTTTTTGGCCTTCTCACTGCCCCGCTCACTTGCCTTTTGATAGTATTCTTTGGCTTTTTCGATGTCTTTTTCGACAACTTCACCAGTCATGTGGATATCCCCCATAAAAGCCAAGGACTTTACATGATTCTTGTTTGCCGCCCTCATCACCCATTCAACAGCTTTCTTCTGATCTACTTGAACACCCATCCCATTATAAAGACAGAATCCTACATTGAACTGGCTTTTATTATTACCTGCCATTGCTGATTCCAAAAAGTATTTATACATTTTTTCATAATCCTTCTCCACGCCATAGCCATATGCATAAGCAATTCCTAATGTATACCCTGCAGAATACACGCTTGATTCATAGTTTTTCTTTATTATTTTAACAGCTTTATCATAATCTATATCAACACCAATCCCCCAAAAACTCCTTTCACCAATATAAAAGTCGTCCTCTTCGAGATATCTATTTAATGATTCATATAACTCACTGCTACAACTTATGTTTTTTACAACACAAAACCCTTCGTAGTACATCCCAGCTAACACTTTGGTAGCGTTAGGATCTCCATTATTTATGGCTTTTTTTAACAATTCGATAGATTTATTACAGTCTTTACCAACACCAACACCATCTGAGTACATTTTTGCAAGACTTGTCATTGAATCTGTATTTCCTGATTTCACAGAAATTTCATACCATTTGACAGCCTCATTAACATTTTGCTCAACGCCAAATCCATTTTTATACATCCATGCCAGAGCATTCTGCGCCTTATCATCCCCTTTCCCCGCTGCTTTGAGTAGATAGCTATATGCCAAATCATACTCACCAGCCGTGAAGAGTTCTTCACCTTTATAAGAATCAGCATCCTGTTCACTTGTCGTTTGCTTGCAAGCAGTAACAGCAATAACCAATACAAAGATTATCAATAATCGTTTCGACAACACTTAACTCCAAATATTTGCAAGATCATATGCCACGCAGGCCACTAAATCGTAATCCCGAACGCAGCCTCATCCACATACCAGATCGTATCTTCTGCTTCCAAGCGCGCAGCAGGATACCGATCCGCGGCGGTCGGGTCGTTCATGATCTCAGCGATGAGTGATTGCTTGTTCTCGCCGGCGGCGAGGAAGAGGGCGGTGCGGGCGTTGTTCAGGACCGGGAAGGTCAGGGTTACTCGATCAAGTTTGGGACTGGCTGGCGGGTCGATGACCGGAACTACCCAGTCGGTGGCTTCAAGGGCGTCGGTGCCGGGGAAGAGTGAGGCGGTGTGTCCATCCTCTCCCATGCCTTGGAGGAGAAAGTCGAAGCGGGGGATGTCCTTGTCGCCGAATGTGTTGACGAGGTTCCTTCGCATGTCCTCGGCGGCTGCGGTTGCTCCCTTTTCCCCCCTGATGCGGAGGATATTTGCCTCCGGGATGGGGACACTGGCCAGCAGGGCATCGTACGCGAGCTTGTAGTTGGACTGGTCGTCATCGGGAGGCACCGCGCGGTCGTCGCCCCAGAAGAAGAAGGTTCGGTCCCATGGCACTGCGCGCCAGTACGGTTCGCTTGCCAGGATTTCGAAAAGTCGCTTGGGCGTGGAGCCGCCGGACAAGGCGACCGTGAAGCGGCCGCGGTCGTTCAGCGCGGCGTGCGAGCAGGCAATGAAGAGTTCGGCTGCGGCCCTGCTCAGTTCTTCGCTATCTGCGAAGACAAAGAAATCGGTCATTGCATTCACCTCAAAGCGAGTGACGGTGTTCAGATTCCCATATCCGGCCAGCATTGATGCACCATTTGAGGGCCGTCTGTTCCGGACCGGTAAAGGTGCAGCCGCTTGGCCTGATCAGGACAGTCGCATTCCATGAGTATCGGAGTCAAGAACCCCCAGCATAAATCTATGGAATCTTGCCGCCAGAAAAGTGTGTGATCGCCGAGCAATACGTCCAGCAGAACCTTTTCATACGCGCCAAGCCGGGCGGCGGTTCCCTGAGAATAATCGAAGTTCATGGTCACGTTTCGCAGACACATGGCCGGGCCGGGGGCCTTGGCCTGGAAGGTCAACCGCACTTCCTCGCGGGGCTGGATGGAAAGAATCAGCCGGTTGGCGGTGATGTGCTCGCCGAGGATGTTGCGGAACATGGAGTGTGGCACTTCCTTGAAGCGAACCTCGATGTCCGTGCGTTTTTCGGACATGCGCTTGCCCGAGGTGATGTAGAATGGCACTCCCTGCCACCGCCAGTTGTCGATGAAAATTTTCATGGCTGCAAAGGTCGGCGTGAGCGAGTCCGGGGCGATGCCCGGTTCCTTGACGTAGGATGGCACGGACTGCTCGTCCACCATGCCTGCGGCGTATTGGCCCAGCACCAGATGTCTATCCAGATCATCGGTGGGGAACGGTCGAAGAGACCGGTAGACCTTGGTTTTTTCGTCGCGGATACGGTCCGCCTCGTAGCGGGAGGGTGACTCCATGGCGACCAGCGAAAGCAACTGCATCATGTGGTTTTGGAACATGTCGCGCAGTACTCCGGTGTGGTCGTAGTATCCCGCCCGGTGTTCCACGCCGAGTTTTTCGGCGGCGGTGATGTGTACTGATTCTATGTAACGGCGATTCCAGACCGGCTCGAAAATGGCGTTGGCGAACCGGAACATGAGCACGTTCTGGACGGTCTCCTTGGCCAGATAATGATCGATGCGATAAATCTGGTGCTCGGAAAATCCTTCCATGAGGGCATCGTTAAGCTGCTGCCCGGTAGCGAGATCGTGACCGAATGGTTTTTCCACGATTACCCGCACCCAGTTGGAGGTCTCCTCGGCCAGCCCCACGCTGGCGAGATTGTGGGCGATGTCTTCATATGCCTTGGGGGGCACGGCCAGATGAAAGATGATGTTGCCTTTGGTGCCGAATTCCTCGCCCTTGGTCTTTATGACCTCGGCCAGTTCGGAGAATGTGTCGACGGACGTGAAATTCACGGGGCGATAGAAGATGCGCTGGCCGAACCGCTCCCAGTTGGACATGTCCGCGCCGTGCTCCTTCAGGGAATCGTGGATGCGTTTACGGAACTCCTCATCCGAAAGATCGGTTCGGGATGCGCCGATGATTATGCAGTCGTCCGGTAGCCCGTTGCCGCAGCACAAGGAATAGAGCGAGGGCAGTATCTTGCGAAAACTCAGGTCGCCCGTGGCTCCGAACAGGACGATGGCGCACGGATCTGATGGTTTATCGTACCGGCATTCCCCGCTGGTCTCTCCGAGGATAATATCGGTGCCGGGCATTATTTTTCTCCTGCCGATTTGACGGCATGCCCGCCGAATTCACGCCGAAGGGCTGCCAGCACCCGGTTGCGGAAGTCGTTGGGACGGCGGGAGGCGAACCGCTCCATGAGGGCCTGTGTCAGGACCGGGGCCGGGGTGCCGGTTTCGATGGCCTGCTGCACGGTCCAGCGCCCTTCGCCGGAGTCGTCGACGACGCCCTCGATGTCTGTCAGTCGTTCGTTCTTTTCGAAAGCGTCACCGGCCAGCTCCAGAAGCCAGGAGCGGATCACGCTGCCGTTGTTCCAGAGTTTGGAGAGTTCCGCGTAGTCGAGACCCTCGCCGTAGTTCGAGTCCTCGATGAGTGCGAATCCCTCGGCATAGGCCTGCATCATGCCGTACTCGATGCCGTTGTGGATCATCTTGACGAAATGACCTGCGCCGCTGTTGCCGCAGTACATGTATCCGTTTTCCGGAGCGAGTCCCTTGAATACAGGCTCAAGTCTGTTGAATTCTTTTTTGGGTCCGCCGACCATTGTGCAGTAGCCGATCTCAAGGCCCCAGATGCCGCCTGAAACGCCAGCATCCAGATAGTTGATGCCGAGCTCATTGAATTCTTCGGAGCGGCGGATGTCGTCCTTGTAATGGGAGTTGCCGCCGTCGATGACGGTGTCGCCGGAATCGAGTGTTTCCATGAGGCTGTACAGGGCCAGGTCCGTGGCTTTGCCCGCAGGAAGCATAACCCAGACCGTGCGTGGCGCATCGAGTTGTTCTTTGAGCTCTTCGTATGAGTATGCTCCCATGCCACCTTCGGCTTTGAGCTGGTCGGTTTTGTCCACGCTACGGTTGAAGCCAACTACTTCCGTACCGTTTTTCATTAGCCTGCGGGCCATGTTCATGCCCATGCGGCCGAGCCCGATCATTCCTATTCGCATTGTTTCCCTCCGGAAATGGAATCCTATTGATTGCCATTATTGTTACCACAGGGCGGAAGCAAAGGGCAAAGCTTTCGTTGATTTCAGCGGTTGCATCCTCCATACTCCCGGAAATCTAATGGCAAAAAGAGAGGAATGGATATGCTCGAAGGATTGTGGACGCTGGAAAACATGATCGCGCTGATTACCTTGGCCGGGCTGGAAATTGTGCTCGGCATCGATAATATCGTCTTTGTGGTGGTGGTTACCAACAAACTACCTGAGGCGGCCCGCGCCACGGCCAGAAGGCTTGGGATCGGGCTGGCAATGTTCACCCGCATCGCGCTCCTGCTCGCCATATCCGCCATCATGGGACTGACCGCGCCCATATTCTCGATCTTCGAGCATGTGGTCTCGGGCCGCGATATAGTACTGCTGATTGGCGGGCTGTTTCTGCTGGCAAAAGCCACCCACGAGATTCACGACAAACTGGAGGAACCGGGTCACGGCGACAGTAACGTGCGCGCCGAGTATTCATATACCAGTGCCATTATTCAGATTCTCCTTCTCGATCTGGTGTTCTCTCTGGATTCGGTAATCACGGCAGTGGGCATGGCTCAGCATATCGGCGTCATGGTCGCGGCAATTGTCATTGCGGTCTTCGTCATGCTGCTTTTTGCCGGACCGGTCAGCGATTTTGTTTCCAATCACCCCACGGTGCAGATGCTCGCCTTTTCCTTCCTGCTTCTGGTCGGCATATTTCTCATGGCCGAGGGCATGCACAAGCACATCGATCGCGGCTACATCTACTTCGCCATGGCGTTCTCGCTGTTCGTGGAGTTCCTGAATCTCAAGATGAAGAAGAGGCGGCGGCTGGCGCAAGGGGCGTAGCAGTTTTTCGTGACGGCAATAATTAAAAGGCCCCCTCGAAACATCGTTTCGAGGGGGCCTTTTCTTCTTCTTTAGTCTTGATCACTGGACACATCTTTCGGAATCACCACCACAAACCTCACCCCGCCATCGCAGTTCTCGGCATGTACGGTTCCGCCGTGCCGCTCGATGATCTTGTGCGCGATGGCGAGTCCGAGGCCGGTGCCCTGATTCACGGTCCCCTTGGCGCGGCGGAAGGGCTCGAAAATGGCCTTCAGCTCGTCTTCGGGCAGGTGCGAGTGACTGTTCTCAGTCGTTACGGTCACCGATGAGTCGTCCTGGGTCAGGGAGAATTTCAACTCTCCGCCCCGGTCCGCGTGCTTGACGCCGTTCTCGAAAACGCTGCCCAGAGCGGTCAGCAACGCCTCGCCGTCGGCCTCGATTACAGCCTCGCCCGGAATGTCAGTGGTCACGGTCAGGTCCCGGTGTTTGGCGATGGGCGTGAGTCGGTCGGCAATGGTGTTGGTCAGCTCCGCCACGTCTACCGGCTCAATTGTGAAAGGATCTTCCTTGAGGTCCAGCTTGGATAGGGTCAGCATTCTGCCGATGAGTTTGTCCAGGGCCTCAACATCCTCCCGGATGGAATCCAGATGGGCCGCACCGTCTTCCCCGAACCGTTCCTGGAGGATTTCCTCGGCGATGCGGATGCGGGTCAGTGGCGTGCGCAGTTCGTGCGAGACGTTGGCTGTCAGCTCTTGGCTGCCCCGGATCATGCGCGACAGGGAATCGGCCATCCGGTTGAGGGCGCGGCCGACACCGGTCACCTCATCCTTGCCGCAGATGTTCGCCCGGTGGGACAGGTCTCCGTCGGCGATGCGCAGGGCCGAGGCCCGGAGTTGCTTGAGCCGTCGGGTAATGATCCAGGAGACGGGCATGATCAGCAGGGCCACGGACACGCAGATGCCGATCAGGCCGAGCACGAATATCTTTTCATGCTTGGTTATCCTGGGGTCCTGATAGAAATAGTGGATATTGCCAGACTCGATGCCGTTGGTTCCTCCAAAGGGAATGACCACGTATATGCAGTGTGGACTATCGTCGCATTTGTTGACCTGGAAAGTCTCAGGATGATGCCATGTGTGGTCATAATCATCGTCGTCGTCATCGTCTTCCGGCTCCAGTTCCAGCGGTGATGGCACCGGCCCTTTGAATGATTGGACCAGTACGTTGCCGTTATCATCGGTGAGCCAGATCTTGGCCAGGTATGCCTCGCCGAGCTTGTTCAGCAAATCCTGCATGGGCTCGCTGGCCTCGTTCCTGTATTCGGGGTTGGCCGCGGCGCGATCTTCCACTGTGCTGCGGACCATGACCACCTGTGCTCTTGCGAGCCTCTTGAATCGACTTGCGAACTTCTCGCCTTCGGTGAAGCGGAAGAGCATGGCTACCATGAACATGGCAACGACGATGACGCCGATGAAGCTCAGGAAAATTTTTATATAGAGGCGACCCGGCATCACTTGTCCTCCATGAACATGTAGCCGGTGCCCCAGACTGTGCGGATGCGTTTTTCGTGTCCGTCAAAGGGTGCGAGCTTGGCCCTGAGGCGGCTGATATGGACGTCGATGGAGCGGTCGAAGGCGTCGTAATCCCGGCCCCAGGCCATGGTCATGAGTTGCTCTCTTGACAATGCCTTGCCCGCGCGGCCCATGAGCGCCTGCATCAGGCGGCACTCGGTGGTGGAAATCTCAAGTTTTTCGTTCCCGATCGTCAGCGTCAGTCGGGCGGTGTCGAGTTCGATGCCCCCGGCTTGCAGCACGCTGGTATCCGGCTCGTCCTCGGAGGGTGTTTCCAGCCTGCGCAGGATGGCCTTCATGCGGGCCAGCAGTTCGCGCGGATTGAAAGGTTTGGGAAGGTAGTCGTCCGCACCCATCTCAAGGCCTACGATACGGTCCTCGTCTTCGCCCTTGGCCGTGAGCATGATCACCGGCACGCGGGACTGACCGCGAATCTCCCGCAGGATGTCGAACCCGTCGCGGTCGGGCAGCATGACGTCGAGGATGATGATGTCCGGCTTGATGCCTTCGATGGTCTCCATGACCTTGCTGCCGTCTTCCAGGGTGTCCACCCGGAAGCCGTAGCCGGAGAGGTATTCGCTCAGGAGTTTCCTAAGCTTTGCATCGTCGTCGATGACGAGAACGTGTTTTTCCATATCTACTCCCTATCGCCAGCCGGGAAGGAAGTAAAACCTCCCGGACCTGTTTTTACACTTTTTTACACTTTTTTACCGACTGTTACCGTTGGTTAAAACCTCTGCAACGCTTTGTCCGTAGGTTGTGAACCATGGAAACTCGTTGAGAGTTCCCCCTACTAAAAAACAAGTCCACAGGAGGACATTATGAAAAACAAAAGATGGCTCATTCTCGGCACAGGCGTTCTGGTTATGGTTCTGACCACTGCGGGTTACGCGGTTTCCGGTTTCAAGAGTCATTTCAGGGAACACGGTAAGGAACATGTTCAGGAGAAAATTCTTTCCCACATGGATTACACCATGCAGGAGCTGAATCTCACCGCCGATCAGCAGGCTGAATACGCGGTCATTCGCGCCAAGATGGGTGCTTCCATTGAAGGGTCCTTTAACCGGCACGAGGTTGTCCACGACACCATGAAAGCTGAAATGGACAAGCCCAATCCGGACCTCAAGGCGATGGGCAACAACCTGAAAAAGGAAATTCGGTCCATGCCTGATCACCTGAATGTCAAGATCGACTACATGCTCGAAGTGTACGATATTCTGGACGATAACCAGAAGAAGCAGCTTGTGCAGATGATCAAGGATCACATGCATGATAAAGAGAGCAGCTGCTCATAACAGCCCGAAAGAGACACCTCCTCTCCTCCCATATACGACGCCCTTCCCCCGGAGGGCGTCGTCTTTTTAGCTCAAATTTATATACAGTCCGACCAGCCGTGCACGAAGGTCATGGCTGGCAATCCCACCAGCCCGGCGCGGCCCATGAATGTCTCGGTGCCGCCATTGTTCATGTATTTGCTGAAGTGGTTGTAGTGATCTTTCCCGGCCATTCTTTCAACCGCAGCGATGGCCCATCCCATCCACATGGACTGCATGGGCACTGGCTGGCGATAGTCGGCCACCAGGATCAGGCCGCCCTGTCTGACCACCCGCAACGCCTCGGAGAGGATGCCGAAAGCGATTGCTTCCGGCTTTTCGTGCAGGGCGAAACTGATGGTCGCAGCGTCGAATTCGCCGTCTGAAAAGATGAGAGAGGTCGCGTCGCCGTCGATGAAGGTCGCATTTGGGTGTTTTTCGCGGGCCACGTGGAGCATGGATGGTGACAGGTCCACGCCCACGACTTTCATGCCCGCGTCGGAAATCATCCCGGCCATGAGCCCGGTGCCGCAGCACAGGTCCACGACCTTGCGACTTTGCCTGGAGGAGAGCGCGGCAAGCATCGCCCTGTGAACAGGTCTCAGGACCGGACCGATCAGAGGGTCATAGATTTTGGCGAAACGGGCGTATTCATCCATAAGCCACCGCGCTATTTCAGGTCGAAAAGCCTTGCGATGTATTTATCGCTAAGTCCGTGCCGTTTATATATCTTGGCTAGTTTCCCGGACTCCAGAAGCTCTTTCATCCTGCGGTCATACATGGCCTGAAATTTGCGGCCATCGGGTGTGTCGGCGAAGAGGGGCCAGACCTTGAACCGCTTGATTTCCTTGATGTCAAACAGATAGGGCGGGTACTGGGACTCAATCATGGCATCCTTGAGCAGCCAGTTGTCGTCGAGGATGTATTTGACGTGACCCCGGTCGAGCATGTCGAACGCGGAACTGAGATCGTAGACGATCTGTTTCCTGACTTTGACGGGCAGGTAGCTTTGCAGGTCAAAGCCGTAGAGATACACGACCTCCTGACCAGTCAATGATTCGACGCCCTTCCACTCGGCCTTGTCTTTCAGGTAACATGCGGACAGGTCGTATAAGCCGATGGGAATCTTGGCCGTGATCAGTTTTTTTCTTGGGCTAATGCCCAAGGTCAGGTGGTATTTGCCAGCGATGGTCCCTTCAAGGGCGCGCACGAAAGGAACGGCTTCATGCTTGATGTTGATCTTTTCCGGCTCGTAGACTTCGCGCAGGACATCCATGAGGATGCCTTTTTCGGTTTTGGACAGGATGTGCCCGAGATAAGGCATGGCGAAGATGCAGTCCGGTTTGACCTGCCACTCCTTGTACCCGGCAGCTGTTGACAGGCAGGGGAATATCAGGGTCAGAACCAGTGTCGTCAGGATGATTTTGATATAGTGCATACGTGACTCCATATATGCACTATTCGACAAATCACCATGAATATCAACTAAAAACAGGGCGTGCCTGGAGAAGATTGCCGAGGATATTGGACGCGGAAGTTGGACGCGATGTCTCGGTGCGTGTTATTGCTTCCCAAACGAGAGAAGGGATCATGAAAATTTCCGACATCAACCTGCTCGACGAGCTGGAACAGGCCGAATTGTCTGAGTTGCGGGCCGTGTTCAACGAGCGCAGGTTCGCCAAGGACAGCGTCATCTACCGCCCGGACGAGCCAGAAAATCTGGTGTTCATCATCGCCGAGGGCCGGGTGCGCGTCTACCTCGCCTATGAGGACAAGGAATTCACCCTCGCCATCCTCAGTCCCGGCGACCTCTATGCCACCCATGCGGGCTGTTACATCCAGGCCTTCGACGATACCACCCTGCTGGTTACTGAAGTTCAGTCCGTCAAGCGGTGCATGACCGAGGTCCCGCTCTTCACCCGTACCATGGTCCGGGTGCTCGGCCACATCCTTGAGAACTCGTTTTCCATCATCGGCGGCCTCGCCTTCAAGGACATCTACAACCGTCTTATGGATTACATTCTGGCCGAAGCCCGTGAGTCAGGTGTCCCGGAAAACGGCGGCCTGCTCCTCAAGCTCGACCTGACAACAGAACAACTCGCCCAGGTCGTCGGTGCAACGAGGCAGACTGTCTCGACGCTGCTCAACGACATGGTCAGGGCAGGGCTGATGGAAAAACGCGGACGCGGTGAGTATTTAATCCCGGACGTGGACGAGCTGGCACGGGCGGCCGGGGCGTAACTGCCCTATTGCTTCTTGATCGACAGGAATTCGTTTAGATACTTTTCTCGATACAGTTCCCGCAGGTTTGGTGAGATCCATTGCTCGTATGGAGTGCGGAATGAATCTAGCGGGCGGAGCTTGATCAGGGCTTTTGAAATGGCGTCCGCCGCTTTTTTCCCTTCACTGTTTTTAGTGCAGGCACACCATGCGTAGCTCAGGTCGAAGGCCTCCTCGATGGGGGCCGTGATGATTTCGGCTTTGACATCGGCTTTTCGCGACAGGTACATGGCCTCGTCCGGGTAGAGGAGCATGTAGTCTATCCTGTCGCGCAACAGCATGTTGAACAATCCTTCTGCCACGCCGCTTTGGGGTCGCCAGAAAATGTTTGCACTCTTTTTGTGATCGTCCAGTATTTTGCGCAGGCTTTCGGAGTAGGTCCTGCCCAGAGAAAGCCCGAGTGTGTATTGCTTGCGCTGGAGCATTTCCCGGAAGGAGATCGAGACCGGTTCACCCAGCTTGGCAAAGAGCTCTTGTTTCATGGCGATCTGGATATTGAAAAAGTAGAAGAAGGGCACTTCCGAGAATTCCATGATCCGCTCGCGCTCCGGCGTGCGGAACAGGCCGATGGCGCATGTCAGAGGACCTTCCCTGACGTCCTGGATGATCCGTTTGTAGTTGCCTGCAAGCGATATTTCTTGGCTGTATTCGGGTAAAGCTCGCTGGAGCTGGTTCAGCATGTCCATGCCATAGCCCGCGTAGCCGTCCTCCCCCATATACGTGATGGGTGGTTCGTCCGCCACGATCCATTGAATGGTTTCGCCGGAAAAGGCAGGGACGGTCAGGAGGATCAGACAGAGGATTGTCGTGAGTACCCCGATCAACGTAAGTTTTTCAGCTTGTGACTTCGTCATGGTTTATGGCCCGGGCGAATAAGTTGATATTGGAACAATTATTACGTCCAAAACAGAAAAACTACAAGGAAGAGCAGTTTTCCGGTTATTATTTCACTTTTCCCTCCATTTTGTCGGCTAGCCGACATACAAGGGAGTATTAGAGGTGTATTCCCTAGTGCAGAATAGGGTATTTATCTTTGTTACTCATCGGGCGGGGCGTTTTATTGCCCGATAAACCAGGGACTTGGAGGATAGTATGGCTAAAGAACCGAAACCGATTGATGAACTGACCATTTGGGACGATGCCAAGGCCATGATCAAGAAAGGCCGGGAAGAGGGTATCGAGACTGTCCACGAAAGACTGGCGCAACAGACGCCGCATTGCAAATTTTGCGAACTGGGCACCTCCTGTAGGAATTGCACCATGGGCCCGTGCCGCATCAGCGAGAAGAATCCTCGTGGTGTCTGCGGAGCCGATGCTGATGTCACCGTCGCCCGTAACTTCGGTCGTTTCGTAGCTGGCGGTTCCGCCGGTCACTCCGACCACGGCCGCGATCTCATCGAGGTGCTGGAAGCCATCGTCGAAGGCGAGACCAAAGACTACAAGATTACCGACGAAGCCAAGCTCAGGGCCATTGCCGCTGAGATCGGCGTCGATACCGATGGCCGCGGAGTCATGGATGTGGCCCGTGATGTCATGGACGTCTTCTACGCCGACTTCGGCAGCCGCAAAAAAGAAATCTCATTCATGTGCCGCGTTCCCCAGAAACGCAAAGACATCTGGGCCAAGTTCGGCATGACCCCGCGTGGCGTGGACCGCGAGATCGCCGAGATGATGCATCGTACCCATATGGGTTGCGACAACGACGCGGTCAACACGCTTATTCATGCTGCCCGTACCTCGCTCTCCGACGGTTGGGGCGGTTCCATGATCGGCACCGAACTCTCCGACGTCATCTTCGGCACACCGACACCCAAGATGTCCACTGCCAACCTAGGCGTCATCAAGAAAGATCAGGTCAATATTCTCGTGCACGGTCACAATCCGGTCGTCTCCGAGATGATCCTGGCCGCTGCCCGTGATCCCGAGCTGCTGGCCGAAGCCAAAAAACTTGGCGCAAACGGCATCAACGTGGCAGGCCTGTGCTGTACCGGTAACGAGCTGCTCATGCGTCAGGGGATCCCCATGGCGGGTAACCATCTCATGACCGAGCTGGCCATCATCACCGGTGCGGTCGAAGCCATCGTGGTCGACTACCAGTGCATCATGCCGAGCCTTGTGCAGATCGCCGGTTGTTATCACACCAAATTCATCGACACCGCCAACAAGGCGCGTTTCACCGGCGGCATCCACTACGATATCCAGCCGCCCACCGCCCTGGCCCAGGCCAAGGAAATCGTCGGTCTGGCCGTTGCCGGTTATGCCGAGCGTGATCCCGGCCGTGTGGACATTCCGGGCGAGCCCGTGGACATCATGACCGGCTTCTCCAACGAAGCTGTTATCGGCGCACTCGGTGGCACCCTCGATCCTCTGGTGCAGGCCATCGCAGGCGGCGACATTCGCGGCGCGGTTGCCATCGTCGGTTGCAACAACCCCAAGATCCAGCAGGACTCCTGGAACGTGAAGCTCACCGAAGAGCTGATCAAGAAGGACATCCTCGTTCTTGTCACCGGCTGTGTCACCACCGCCGCAGGCAAGGCCGGCCTGCTCCTGCCGGAGTCCATCGAAAAGGCTGGCCCCGGTATCAAGAAGGTCTGTGGCTCGCTGGGCATCCCGCCCGTTCTGCACTATGGCTCCTGCGTGGACAACGCCCGTATCCTGCAACTTTGTGCAGCACTTGCAAATGCCCTTGGTGTGGACATCTCCGACCTGCCCGTGGGTGCATCCTCGCCCGAGTGGTATTCGGAAAAAGCCGCAGCCATCGGTCTCTACGCCGTGGCCAGCGGAATCTACACCCACCTCGGACATCCGCCGCATATCCTCGGGTCCGAGACTGTAACCAATCTTGCCGTGTCCGGACTCGAAGACGTCGTTGGCGCGACCTTCTTCATCGAAAATGACATGGTCAAGGCAGCCAACATGTTCGACGACCGCATCAAGGCCAAGCGCAAGGCTCTCGGTCTGAGCGAATAAGAAAAGATGCCTCCGGCGGCCAGAGGGGAAACCTTTCGAGAAAGGTTTCCCCTCTGGACTCCCCTTCCAAAGCTTTTTGGTTTGGGGTGTGTGCTTCGAATGATATTGAGGAAGAACAGGGATAATCACGTATGAAGATAGCTTTTGCGGGGAAGGGCGGAGTTGGAAAGACTTCGCTGACCGCCTGGATAGCCGACTGGCTGGCACGTAACGGCAAGAATGTCTGGTTGATTGATGCGGATACTGCGCTCTCGTTGGGGCAGGCGTCTGGCTTGTCTCTGGACCAGTTGCCGGAGCCGCTTATCTGCCGTGAGGATCTGGTGCGTGAACGCATTCATGCCGGTGGTTTTTTGAATCTCAATCCTGATGTGGGCGATTTGCCCGAGACCTTGGCCGTTGATGTGCCGCTGGGCGGTAAGCCTGTTGATGGTGTTACGCCTGGTCGTAAACGGCTGATCGTCATGGGCGCGGTAACCAATGCAGGCGGTGGTTGTGCTTGTGATGCCAATGCGCTCTTGAAGGCGTTGCTGGCGCATATTGTCATTGATCGTGACGAGTGGGTGCTGGTTGACCTGGAGGCTGGTGTCGAGCATCTGGGGCGCGGGACCGTGACCCATGTGGACGGGCTGGTCGTGGTGTCGGAGCCGAGTATGCGTGGATTGCAGACCGGGGCCGAGGTAGGGCGCATGGCGTCTGATCTGGGTCTGACCAATCAGGTGCTGGTGCTCAACCGGTTCATGTGCGGCGAGCCACCCAAACTTGACGGCCTGCCGGAGTGGAGTGTTCAGATTCCGCCCCTGCCTGGTCTGGTTGAACGTCAGATGATGGACGCATCCGTGCTCGGGCTGCCGGAATCGGCAAAGCTCGATTCAACCATCGAGAAGTTACTCAACAAGCTTGGACAGTAATGTCTACTGCGAGGTCTTTTCTTCCTCTTCCCTGAATCCCCAATGACCGTCGGGAATTTCGAGATACATGGACTCAACGCTTGAGCCCTGGACCTCGATCATAATGCCGAGCCTGCCTGATTCTTCATGCCAGTATATCTCCTGTACGAGGCTTTCGCGCAGGTACGAGTACGGCATGCCGTAGCTGATGCACAACGCCTTGACGTGATGACCTATGGAGATCTGTACGTCGCGGCTGATCCAGACGTCGGTGATGCTGACCGAGAAAGTCTTTTCCGGATTCCACCCCAGTGCCTTTGCATGTCCTGTCTGTTCCTGAGTCAAATTCATGGCGATCTCCTTTCGCCTTGTGCCGGGCTTGGGAGGTCGGGGTGAGAGCTGATTATCGATTGAGATCAAGCGGTTGTCCCACTTGGTGAGAGTACGAGGCTCAGAGACTGACCGTCCATTGCCTGGCGTTTTCCCCCTATGTAGGAATCATTGCTTAAACCGTGCCAAACAGGCCAGTTTTTGTATGGTAAAATGCAGAATCTGAACAACTTTAGAGATGCCGGAAACGCTTGTATGGTGCGGATTTCGGGGAGGATGTCGTGAGGATTCTGTTTTGTCGGATTGTTAGGCGTCTTTCGGGTCAGCCGTCGACAATCCAAAAAGTCTAATTTTTGTAGATTTTCCTTTCAAACTCCATTCGCCGTGGTCTTGCCAGAGTGTCGGGTCAGTCAGGCCGCATTTAACTTCATCGGAGACCAGTACAGAGGTGTCGATCTCGCGGGTCATGGATTCGATGCGCGAGGCGGTGTTGACCACGTCGCCTATGACCGTGAATTCCAGCCGTTCCGGGGAGCCGACGATTCCGGCCAGGACATCGCCCTTGTGGATGCCGATGCCGATCTCCATGGGTTCCGATAGTGTCGGGTTGAGTTTGTCCAGCCGGGTGAGCATGTCTTGGGCGCAGGCCACGGAGTTTTCACAGGCTGCCAGATCACCG
>Ga0209692_10001507_pt1 | contig 31038 bp, 26 predicted proteins | sample tdDd472_FD_187129 | JGI IMG/M metagenome (GOLD analysis project Ga0209692, IMG submission 187129) | Marine sediment microbial communities from the Atlantic coast under amendment with organic carbon and nitrate - tdDd47.2 (SPAdes)... | ecosystem: Environmental > Aquatic > Marine > Coastal >...
AAAATGTATTCTATACAAATTTAGATTAAATATTAATAGTATGGTGAAATGAATATGAAAAAATGGGAAACTTTAATCGGATTGACTGTTTGTCAGGGTTGTAATTTCAAGGACTAATAATACTTTCCCTGCCAGGTATTTCTTTCCTCCAGGCGTTTTTCAATTTTCTGTAGAATCTGATCATAACGCAATGGACCCCAGTTGGGCCCAGCTATAAACCGGGGAGGTACTTCACCGGCAAACCTTTCGACTACTACTGAAGAGTCCAGAATTTCCAGGAAATCGATAACCAGATTGATGTAATCCTCCAGTTCAAAAAATTGAAATTTATAAGGGGTTTGTTGAAAATCCCGGGCCATTTGTGTTGCGGCAACTATCTGAAGTTGGTGAATTTTTAAATTATTTAATGGTATTCGCGACAGGATTTTAGCCTCATTAATCATTTGTTCCCTGGTTTCCCCGGGTAAACCGAAGATAATGTGTGCTCCTGTTTTTAGTCCGTAGGTCGCAGTTTTTTCGATGGCATCAACCGCTTCCTGGAAAGTGTGGCCACGGTTAATCGATAAAAGTGTTTCATCGTAGCAGGATTCGATACCATATTCGATAATGACATACATTTTTTCGGACAATTCTTTGAAGTATTCCAGCTTTTCATCGTCGATGCAATCGGGTCGTGTGCCAATCACCAGACCGGCTATGCCATCAATCTTTAATGCCTGGTCGTATATTTTCTTAAGATTATCCAACGAATCATAGGTATTTGAATAGGCCTGAAAATAAGCTAGAAACTTTCCAGCCCTCCTATAGCGTTTTGCATGAAATTCGATGCCTTCTTCGATTTGCTGTTTAACAGATTTTACCGGTGAGCAGTAGGAGGGGTTAAATGCATCATTATTGCAGTAAGTACATCCACCAATCCCTTTTGAGCCGTCACGGTTGGGGCAGGTAAAACCGGCATCTACCGTTACCTTTTGCACACGCTCACCAAACTCCTTAATAAAATATTGAGCATATGCATTGAAACGCCGAGTATGGCCCCAGGGATATTTTTGATCAGTCACCTAAATAAGATGTTTAAATTTCTGTTTGCAATAATAGCTAAAACTAAAAAAGGGATGAACTCTTAAAGTTCACCCCTTTTTGTATAATTATCTTATCTAAAAGTTAATTGTTATGCGGATACTCTTTCGAGCCATTTTAACATAAATAGCATCATTGCCATCGAAATAAGGCAAACACCCACAAATACTCCCCAGGTTATCCATAATGGAATAGTTGTATAGAAAATTGCACCAATAAATAACAACTGGTTACCGAGAGCAGTGGCGCCAAGCCATCCGCCCTGCATAAGGCCCTGGTACTGTGGAGGAGCAACTTTTGAAACAAAAGCAATTCCCAGTGGGCTGATAAACAACTCAGCAACTGTCAGAACAAAGTATGTACCCAACAACAATAGCGGGGTTACCTTTTGAATATCATCAAGGGGTGTTCCGCCGTCGTTAGGATTGATGCTAGTATATAAAGGAAGACCTAATGACCCAACCGACATTAGTACGTAAGCCGAAGCGGCAATGAACATACCAATGGCAATTTTTTTAGGTGTTGAAGGTTCAATACCCTTATTCTTGAGCCAGCCAAAAAGGGCAACAACAAGAGGAGTTAGGAATACCACAAAGAAGGGATTCATTGCCTGGAAAGATTCAACTGATAAATTTACCCCAAGAAAACTCAGATTCGTATAATCGCGGGCAAAGAATGTAAGTGTTAATCCATTTTGATGGAATGAAAACCAGAAGAAGATTACTACACCATAAACAGCTAATAATGCATAGATGCGCTGCCTGACTTCTTTGATGTCCATCTTTTTTACTTCATGAACATTACCTTTATCATCAGTTTTTGGTGCAACCGCTGCACCTGGATCTGGAAAACGTTTTTTGTTAAATAAATAAATAACAAACGAAATAGCCATTGCAATAATCGCTACTCCAAAAGCATAGTGAAATCCTTCAGTAAAAACATTTAAGTAATTATTTGCAAAAGCAGAAAGGTCAGGTTGTGTACCAACTATGGTAGCTTCATCGGCCCACTGCTGAAGCTTTTGAGCTGAGTCGGCAGAAATATTGCCGTTAAGCTGGGAGTGACAAAGTGCAGGCAGATCAGCATTGTAAAGGAAATTGTGTTGTTTCAGCCACCATGTCCTGATACCAGGAGCAATAAATGGGGCAACAACAGCACCAACATTGATAAACATATAGAATATCTGGAATCCGGCACCTCTTTTTTCATCACTGTAATTGCCACCGTCGTACATCTGGCCCACCAAAGCCTGCAGGTTACCTTTAAATAAACCATTACCAAAGGCAATTACGAATAAGCCGACTAAAGTAAGTGTTAGGTACAAAGCCATGTTTGGAACAGGTGTAGGCGTTGGAATTGCCATCAGCAAGTAACCCAATGACATCACTACTAAACCTACCAGAATGGTACCTTTAAAGTTTTTGGTTTTGTCGGCAATAACTCCACCAACCAGGGATAAAATATAAATAAGGGCATAAAAAGTTGCATAAATGTAACCAGTGGTAGTTACGTCCAGCCCAAACTTTGACACAATAAACAACGACAGAATGGCCATCATTGTATAAAAACCAAAGCGTTCACCCATATTCGCGAGTGCCGCAGCAATTAATCCTTTCGGATGTCCTTTAAACATAATAGTAAATTTTAGTAATTATTTCTTTTATTTAGTTATTGATTTTCAATGCCCTTGTTTGATAAAGCGTACAAAAATAGATAATTTTGAATGCGATGCAACTTAGAATAATTATATTTTATCATATGATTATAAATCAATGTTTTAGATGGTCTATATTGAGGTTTATTTTAGTCAGGTGTAGAAATTATTAAATTGTTTGTAATATTTATTTTCATAAGTCGTCTTGATATCGAATGACAACGGAAGAATTTAAACAACGTGTTTTGCCGGTAAAAGATAAAATTTACCGATTGGCAAAAAGAATCTTAAATGATGTCGAAGAATCTGAAGATGTTGTTCAGGAGGTCTTTTACAGATTGTGGTCGCGTAAGGATAAAGTTTCGAGCTATAAAAGCATCGAAGCATTTGCAATGATCGTTACTAAAAATATGTGTCTCGACAAGGTGAAAGCGAAAGGTTATTACAAAGATCAGCTCAGCGAATGGAATGCACCTGTGGACAATAAAAGCCCAGACAAAATTGCGGAGATTAAAGATGAAGTAACCAGTGTCCATCAAATTATTGGGCAACTACCGAAGCAACAACGAATGATCATTCAAATGCGCGATGTGGAAGGTATGGAATTCGAAGAAATAGCCGAGATAATGCAGATGAACTTAAATGCCATCAGGGTGAGTTTATCGCGTGCACGGAAGACCATCAGGGATAGGATAATAAAAAAACAAGAATATGAATACCAGGAACATTGAAATATTGCTGGGTAAATACTTCGAAGGTGAATCGACACTGGATGACGAAAAAGTCCTGAAGGAATTTTTCAGTTCCGGCAAAGTGCCCGTACACCTCAGGCAATACAGCGGAATATTCAACTACTTTGAAATTGAAGAGCAGGATAAGCTTGACCCCTTATTTGACGAAAAGATCATGGAAAATCTTGATTCACAAGATCAAATTCCATTTTACCAAAACCGTCGGTTCTGGTATTATTTTACCGGCATAGCAGCAAGTTTACTATTTGTACTTACTTTTTTATATGAAAGTGAAATTTCTAATAACCTGGGATTTAAAGGATTTTCAAGCAGTCAGTATACTCAACAAGAAAAACAATTGGCATATCTGCAGGTAAAGCAAACCCTGGGGTATGTGTCCGGTAAAATAAACCGCGGATTTGAACCCCTCCAGGAAATGAATAAAATCAACAGCAGTTCAATTCCATTCATCCAGTTGGGAAAACTCGAAAAAAGCCTTGAACAATTCAGCAACAACATGGGTAAAATAGACCGCAGTGTTGAAAACATGAAGAAAATTTCAAAATTTACAATAATTGTCAAACCTTAAATTTAAAACAATGAAAAAATTCATTTTAATGATCGCAGCATTAGTAATGGTTTCATTACCATTGCAAACCTTCTCACAAAGCACCACTGATGCCCTTTTTGAAAAGTATGGTGCAAAAGATGGCTTTACTACCGTCCATATTACCAAAGAGCTTTTTAGTTTATTCGGTGAAATTGCCGAAGACGCAGAGGGCGAAGAGATTGAAGATTTAAAGGAAGTTGTTGATGGGCTGGAGTATATCAGAATACTGATGTACGAAAACAGCGATGATAATAAATATGCCGACGAAAACACTTTGACCAACTTTAAAAATGACCTTGAAGACGTGCAATTGAAAAACTTTACCGAGCTGATGACCGTGAGGGAGCAGGATGAAATTGTGAAGTTTATGATCCGTAAAGATGGCAAAATTATCAAGGAATTGTTGTTGCTGATCAGCCAGGACGACGAAGCCGGTTTTATCAGTATCACAGGAAACATCAACCTCAAATCGATTGCAAAACTTTCAAAATCTATGGACATCAAAGGGCTGGAGCAGTTGCAGAAAATTGATGAAAATGGAGATTAGGGAAGAAGAGGTTAGATTTTAGAAAACGGTAGTTAGAACTAAGAATCACATTTCTTATAACCCTGATATGGTATTAAACCTTGTCAGGGTTTTTTGTATTATACTGATTGAAATTTGAAATGCGCCCCAAATTCGCTTTGCACTTTCTGACGCTTCAAATATACACCTGCCTACCGTAACGTCCGTGCAGGCAGGTCGGCATTAACTATTTATACACCAAAGTTTCACTTTTGCTCATTTTGATGTTAAATTGGCATTAAAACTTCAGCCTCACCTGAGCCTTGATCTCCGATCGGGTACTTCCATTTATTTCATCCAGGTCGTTGCCCACAGTTTTCTGGTTGCTGTACCATGTGGTGGCAAAACGTATCCAAAAATCCATCCAATCGGTAATTTCGTATTTAAAAAGTAGATAAAACCTGCTGCCTTTGTAATAATATGCAGGAATTGAAAAGGCATACAGCACATCATTTTCGTAGGCATAGATTCGTTCATCGTAGGTGTCGGTATCGAATATGGCATAACGCAAGGTAATATCAAAAGGTTTTTCGATGGGCCGGATTATGATGTCGTGATACAGTAGATAGCCATAGTTGAATCCATTGTTACCCCGTTTATACCTCATGGCCTCAAAACGGTCTTTCATAGTTATGCCGGGGAGCACCGTATAAGACATATGAATTCTAAAACTTTGCCGAAGGGTTTGTTCAATTTTTGGCATGGTGGTTTCTTCGGCGCTGTTCAGGTTTTTCGACTTCGATCTGAAACGAAAATATAATTCAACCCCACGCTTGATAAAATAATTTAACTGCCCCAGGTATTCCTGTCCTTTCGATGGTGCATCAACACGGTATATTAACCATGGGAAACTGAAAAAATCAACATAGCCCGTAAAAGTCCAATTTTTGTGAAGGTGTAAGAGCAAGCCACTATAAAACCCACTTTCGTTTTGGTTTCGGCTGCTTTCACCAAAAGCCAGCCCGTATAGGTTTTGATATTTAAGTCCATAGTTCCTGTATAGCATTGAGAGGGAAACTCGCGAACTTAGTGCAGACTGCATCCCGGCAAGGTAGGCTACGCCACCACTCTCGCTCATTGAAAACTCGCCAAAGAAATTAAATTTGCTGACCATCAAATTGAAGTCAAGGCCATAGTTGAGGTTATCAGTACCGGTAAAATAAAACTTTTTGTACAATTGTCCGTCGTTTTCCAGTGGGGCATCAAATTTGGTTTTATAGGCTGTAGCACCAAGGCTCAGAAAACTATTTCTGAACTCAACATGTCCACCCAGAATTTTTTCGCCCAGCACATTTTTATCGGCAACTTCTGCATTTGTACGGTGATAGCCTGTTTGTTGCAGCGAGGTAACAAACCCTAATTCCTGGTTCAGTGTATCTACATCGCCTGCATTGGCATCAATTTTCTTTTTTGAATAAAAACCTGTAATCTCAAATTTGCCTACACCGATGGTAGTAGCAGCACCACGCATAAACAGGTTTTCATTTACCGATGTGTTGGGCCTAATGCCTCGGGCATTTCTTTTAATACTATAGGCGTCGGGAGATTTTCCAAATGCCAGCCCGGTCCATAAATTGAGGCCCTGCCCAAATTCAGCATGGAAATCGCCGACAACGAATTTCTTTACTGCACGAAGATCAGTTATCCAGCCAAAAGCAGAATAAAAATCGAAACCCTGTGGCTGACTGCCTTTAAAAAATTCCTCCCCCGGATCCTTGTCAGCGGTAATTCCAAAACGTACTTTGTTTGAATAGTTAAATCCGTAACGCATATACAACCTGTCGGGGCTACCCAAATAGTAACTATTGGGGCTGGACTCTTTGGCTGAGTCCGAAATGGGTTTGTATCCTTCCTGTTCCTGAAGAATCCGGCCCCATCGGATAAAAAGATCGTGCCGGGCATATTTAAAAACATTTTTTGCTTTGTAACTTTGGGTTGATTTTTCGGTGCTTACCGAAATAAACGGAGTCAGCAGATCGATCACTGCCCCATCCATGCCCTCGATGGCCTGCAATTCGTAGACCGTTAAAAAATTTCCATATTTATTGCGGTATTCGATGATGTTGTTGATCTGGAAATCTGTGAGGAAAAGCAAAGCCTTAAATTCATCAAATTCCGCATAATTAATGTTGAGTGGATTTTCGAGATAATAATAAAGCCCGTCCAGTAAATCAGAATAATCCAGCTCCTGCTCAGCGCGTTCGGCAATATTTTCTACCCGGCTGATGATGGCCTCACGCTGGCGGAGATCAAGTTCGGGTTGCTGTGCTTTTAGTAAATTGCCGGATAGCAAAAGAACCAGCAGCGATAAAACCATTGAAGATGTAAAGTTCAAGCTTAAACAATATGGTGATCTCCCAGCCATATTTAATTAAAATTATAAATCAGTGAGATTTGGGGCGAATAGCCAAGGGTTTGGTGGACTGAAGATGAAAAATCAATTTTAAGTTTTTTGAAATCCAGACCAAAACCAAACGAGTATAATCCCGGGTTGGTTGATATTCCTCCCCTGACATAAATTTTTTCGATGATCCGGTATTCAAGCCCCAGTTTAAAAATGGGGTCGTATTCCATGTCTTTTTCCACTTCCACACTCACAATAATGTTATTATCGAAAGCATATGCTGCGCCCACCCGGATGATCGCCTGGATACGCTCGTCGTCATATTCGGCCAATTTAGCGCTGATGGGGTTGAAAACATGTGCCCCCAGGGTGAGGTTTTCATTTATTTTCGAAAGGATACCAATCTCGAAAGTGGCCACTCCTTTTTTACCATAATCCTCAGCGATTGAGGTTAGCAGGTAATCCAGTTGAAGGCCAATGGCAAGCACATCTCCAAAACTTCGAGCGTATGAAAGCCCGATCTTGCTTTCGTTGTATTTCGGGTAACCGAAATAAGAAATATTTAAGCCAAAATTACCTGAGTTTGTGGGTAAAACAACGCCACCTGATTTCAGACTGAGTTCTTTGGTGAGGTAGCGGTTTTCGTAATAAATACCTGCCGCAAAAGTTTCGTTATAAGCCAGTCCTGCCTGGTTGTTTTGAAGTGACCAAAAATCGGTAAGTGCCACCGAAGCATGTGCCATAGCTGCTGAACGTGCTCCCTGTGGAACATTGTCGTGGCCTGCGAATAAATGCAATGAAAATAACAGGAAAAAAAGTAGTGGGTAAAGTTTTTGGTTCATTTCAAAAAATTTGTTCGAAGATACAAATTTTAGGTTTTGGAAGCATTACAGATGATTAAAAACCATCACTATTACTCATGGGGATAACATCCCAAACAAATTGCTGGATAATCCTTACTTTGTATTTTAATTGATTTTTTCCCTATTGGGAAATGGACAAAATTCTAAATGCGAATCTCTGCAGGTTCCTTTTTACAAGCTTTGTTAATAAAAATTAGAGCGAAAATTGACCCAATAAGCCTGGTATGATAACTCACATTCATCCTGATTAAACCCTTCAAACCACTGGTTAGTATTCCCTTTTGTTTTTCCATAGTTTGATGTCATTCCTTAAACAGGATTCTTTTGTAACCATCTATTGTATAGCCACATCGAAAATGCTGAGGCAAATCCAATTCCCATAAGAATGATCCATCCCATTGAATTCCAGAGCGGATCAAGCTCAAACAAGCCTGATTCGAGTTTTACTGCCTTATTCATCATAATTTCATTAAAGATGAAAGCGCCAGCCGGACCTCCAATCAAAGCACCAATAGCCATTGGAAGGTTTGCATATCCAAGAAACAAACCCTCCTGTCCTTTTGGAGCGAGGACTCCTATATATTCATAGGTTCTTGCTGATGTGAATAATTCACCAAAGGCAATCAATGCAACAGTGAGGATAATAAAAAGTGTTCCCATCGGAATTAATTCAATGAATGAAAGTGCTCTTACTCCCCCGCTCATAAATATTGGAATGAGGTTTATTGCCATAGAAATACTGATTATGACTATACCGACAATGATCGAATTTATGGGTTTCATCTTACCAAACTTTTTGGTTATTAAAAGCTGAAAAAACACAATTACAAAAGGATTTGCCATTGTTATCAGGTCAACAGCCGGGTCTAACTCAACAGCTTTTTTTAAGTAAAGTGGCAGCACATTATAAACCTGGGAGTAGATGAAGAAAAATCCACTTGATACCAATAAAAACAAAGCAAACCTGAGATTTTTTAGTACAAGGATCATATCTGCCAGTATCCTGAGTATGGATTTTTTTGTCTTTTTTACAGCATTAGAAAGCTCAGATTCTTTATCAGGATCAGTGTAAAAAAATAAGACTGCAAAAAAAGCAATGATTGAAAAGAACACCGAAACCGCAAAAATATAACTCAGGTCAAATTGTTTTCTCATGACAAAACTAACGCCTCTACCAATAAGGGATCCAATATTTATGATCATATAAAAAATCGCAAAACCAAGGGTCGCCTTTGCCCCGGCAGTTTTCTGCACGGTTCCAGCAATACAGGGTTTAATAATTGATCCACCGATACCAATAAAAATAATTGCAAGAATTATCGGGAAAAGAACGCCAATCCCTGCTGACATACTGCTTTCTACGGTTTGACTAAGCGCATGTCCGCCATACCAAACCGGATAGCCCATAATGAAGTACCCGGCAGCAAGAAAAACGAAAGCGATTAGCAGTGATTTTTTAAAACCGATCTGATCAGCAATGGTTCCCGAAAGAATAGGAAGAAAATAGACCAATGCCCATAAAATTCCATTCAAATTGCTTGGCCAGTAATCTCCCAGTCCCAATTGTCCTAAATACAGAACAACAAAACTTGCCATCGCATAATAGGCACCTCTTTCAAATAACTCAGTTAAATTGGCAGTCCAAAAACTTCGTGGGAAGCCTGCTTTTTTGATCTCTTTCGTATTTTCCATATTAAAGGTCTATAAGGTTTTCGTGTTTTATGTAAATCGTATATTTATGGCAGAGGTACAAATTATTTCCTTACGTCAATGATTTTTATTTTTTAATTGAGACCAGCCGCCTCAAATATGACTACTGGCAGATTTCGGAGCAAACCTAATCCAAAATAAATGATTCAAATTATTGGCAAAAATAAATCTTTTACAGGACCTATCAGGGCTGGCCTTGACAGATCCTGTTATTTATAATTTCTATTTTCTAAAGAATTGTACAGTTAACATTTTAAAATACAAAAATGCTAAAATAAAAGAGACTTCCCCATAGACAAGACTACCTCGGCATTGGTATCTGCATCAACTTTTCCAACCGGACCGCCTCCACAATTGGGAATACAAAATCAGGATAAAATTATATGCCGTTTTTGATAGTAAAATATTTCTGCAGGAAGGTTATTTTTGATATTAAGCCCATTAAATCAATTTACATGCAGTTTACCGGACGAGACATGTGCACTACCCCCAGGTAGGTTTGCGCTCGTCACAGATGAGCATTAGAACCCTGTCAATATTATGAATTGTTGTAAATCGGACACTTTATTTTATTATCGAACATATTTGAATTTCACTGCTAAACCTTAAACCATCTTTACTTTCTGAAATAGTGAGATTTATAGGTTTTGGCATAATTACTGAATTACCATTTTCTGAAAACCTAATTGTATTCATATGTTTACAAATTACTTCAAAATTGCTTTAAGAAATATTCTCAAGCAAAGAACCTATTCCCTCATCAACATTATTGGACTTACCATAGGGATTGCAGCTTTCCTGTTGATTGTCATGTACATTCAGAATGAGCTGGGATTTGACAGACATATTCCCAATTATGAAAGGGTGTTTCGTTGTGTGGAAATTCAGCATCCGGCCGGTGTGGAAGACCAGCATGTGGCAGTATCCATGGGTCCGCTGGGTCCTGCCATGAAACAGGATTTTCCTGAAGTGGAAGAATTTACACGTGTTTTATCGTGGGGTGGAATTCCCCTGACTTATGAAGGCGAACGGTTTCAGGAATCTTTTCTGGTGCATGCTGACACCAGTGTGTTTGATATGTTTGGTATAGAACTGATCATTGGGGATAAACAAACAGCCTTAAGAGATCCATATTCACTCATTGTTCAGGAAGATAAGGCGATTAAGTACTTCGGTTCGGTGGAAGAAGCTATTGGTAAAGTTGTTGATTACGACAATTATAAGGATCTGAAAGTAACGGCTGTAATGCAGAACCAGCCCAAACATTCACACCAGCGAATGGAAATGATCGTTCCATTTTCAATAGTTCTTGAAAAACACGAATGGCTGAAAGGTTGGGGCAGCAATAGCCTTACTACCTATGTGCGATTAAAACCGAACACTGATGTACTAGGGCTTGAAGCCAAATTTCATGATTGGCTGATACCCTATGTACAGCCCGAGGACACTTCCAGGATGTTTAAATTGTATCTGCAGGAAGTTGGGGACATTCACCTGAGATCGAACCACATTAAATTTCAGAGAAATTATAGTCAGGGTGATATTACCATGGTTTATGTGTTCAGCATTACTGCTTTTCTTATTATACTTATCGCATGTGTCAACTATATCAACATGGCCATTGCCCGTTCCTTCCGAAGATCGAAAGAAGTGGGGATCAGGAAGGTGCTGGGTGCAAACAGGCAAAGCCTGATGTACCAATTCCTTGGTGAATCGGTGGCGTTTACTTTCATCTCCATATTGCTGGCGCTGATCATTGTTGAATTGTTGCTGCCGTTTTTCAACGATATTTTTCATGTGGAACTTGCTATCGACTTCATCAACAATCTTATTTTCAATATTGGGCTCATCCTGCTTTTAATTGTAGTGAGTTTGTTTTCGGGGAGTTACCCTGCTTTTTACCTGAGCCGTTTCAGGCCCGCGATGGTGCTGAAGGGAGGAACCGAAAAGAAAATGGGTGGCTCAGGTAATCTTACCAAAATTCTCGTTGTGTTCCAGTTTGTTATTTCCATAAGCCTGATCATAAGTATATCAGTTACCTATTCACAGTTCAACTATGCCCTGAACAAGGATATGGGAATAGAGTACTCAGATGTGCTTAATATCAACACCTATAATGTACCTGCTGAAAAAATTGAGGTTCTTAAAAATGAATTGGTTCAAAATCCGCACATCCTTGATATTAGTCAGTCTTCATTTATCAATGGGGTTTCTGGTTCCCAAAATACTCTGCATGTTGATGATTCGGCTGGAACACCCATTACCTGTCGGGTGGGTGTGGTGGATTATGATTATTTCGGTATGATGAAAGTGCCAATTTTACTTGGCAGGAATTTCGACAAAAGCTACAGCACAGATGAAACCAGTGCCATAATTTTAAACCAGGCGGCTGTTGACTATTTCGGATGGGAGAATCCGCTGGAACATGCTTTCCAGGCATTCTGGAGTGATACTACATTGCCCAGGAAAGTTATAGGCGTGATCCGTGATTATCATTATTATAACCTTCACACAAAGATTGAACCTGCAGCCTATATTCTACACCCGGAGCAGTATTATGCCTTACTGGTAAAAGTGGATGCCAGGAAAAAAGAAGACACGTATCAGTACATTGAAGAGCAATGGGTAAACAATAACCCGGGCATTCCATTCGATGCACAATATGCAGAAGACATCATCAGGGATCAGTATAGCAGTGAAGCCGACAATGTGAAGATGTTCAGTTTTTTTACCATACTCTCCATACTGGTGTCATGCCTGGGATTGTACGGATTAACTGCATTTTTGATAGAACAAAAAATGAAAGAGATCGGTATACGAAAAGTTTATGGTAGTAGTGTGATACAAATTGTATGGCTCATTGCAACCAACTTCCTGAAACTTATATTGATTGCAGGTTTAATAGCAACGGTTATTGCCTGGTATTTTATGGATAAAGCCCTTGACAACTTTGCTTATCACATCAACCTTGGCTGGTATTATTTCGCCGGAGGAATTCTTGTTGCAATGATCATTGCTTTGCTCACCATTACATATCACTCGATAAAGGTTGCACTTTCAAATCCGGTAGATGTGTTGAGGTATGAGTAGAGGAAGGATGGAGTGTTGGAGTATTGGAATGATGGGTAAGAGAAATGAATTCAAAAAGACTCCCGCACGTGATACAATCACGCACCACCTTAGTTTTTATTAAAGCATTAGTAAGCGCTCGTTTGTAACGAGTGCAATATAAATATTCCTAATTCCGCAGCCCCAGTCAATGTTTGTCTGTGTCGAGTGCAGGTTTCATCTGACAATTGATATTTTGTCAAGAGGTTGGTATTTTTTTATGTAAGCATGGAAAAAAGCCTCCGCTTCCAAATAAAAAATCCCTGCACTTATGAGCAAAGATTTTTCTTTTGTCGGGATGATCACGAGTATTGCCCATAAATGTTGAATTTCCTTGCAATTTAAGCCTAATGAACTTTTATAAAAAATTCTTTCCTATTCAAAATCTTTTATAATTTTGTAAACGTATTTTAAAATATTGACGGGATGTAGCGCAGCCCGGTAGCGCGCTTCGTTCGGGACGAAGAGGTCGCGAGTTCGAATCTCGCCATCCCGACAAAAGGTAGCATAATGGCTGCCTTTTTTTGATAATGGGTAAATTTCTATACATTCTTAGAAGTGATAAATCCGGTCGGTATTATTACGGTACTTCTGATCAACCAATAAGAAGACTGACTGAACATAATGCGGTCAAACAAAATCTACCCACTCTGGCAGACCCTGGATAATTGTTTATTCGAATGAGTTTTCTAATTCTTCTCTGGGTTTAAAAGCTGAGAGGAAAATTAATACCTTAAAAAGCAAAAAGATTATTCAAGATATCATCTCAGGTAATATTGACATTATTACTATTGTTGATTGGTAATTCAATCAGGCTGCGCTACATCCCGTCAGAATTTCAGGAATGCAAAATCCTTATAAGTTTTTAATAATTGTAATAAAGTGGCGTCATAAATTATCTTCTTTACGCTGGTTTTACCATTACTAGCCAATCAAAAAATGCTTTGTATTCAGAACAAGTTTAGAATTTCATACTCCAAAACAAGGTAATTTAAAAATGATAGCCTGCCTGCATTCTTTAATGTCACTTTCCGCCTGAGCACAAGTTGTATCCTATCATATTTTTAGTAGCGATTAAGTTTGGGCATTCTTAACAACATTTTACTATTTTTGCACATAGAACAAAAGAGCTAGTTGCTTGTTTATTCTGAATTCAATATCAGTATCAACGTTACAATACTTTATTATGAAAGCAAAAATTACATTTTTTCTACTGGGTTTTCTTTTCGTTTCATTTTCAACTGCCTTTGCACAAATTACCATTTTGTCAGGCCCCAGCCAGGGTTCCTATTATGCATTTGTTGGTGATATCGAAAATGTATTATCCTCAGATTCAGCTAAGCTGGTTTTGAATAGTGAAACCAATGGAGCAGCCTTTAACTTCGAACAGGTTGCTGATCCTAAATCGTCCTATAAGTTTGCATTAACCCAATCGGATTATTTGTACACCATGCAGGGGCAGGACCTGGTGCGCAATACAGAAAAAACAGAACACATCAAGGTCATATTCCCTCTTGCCAAAGAGGAGATACATGTAATCACCAGTGCAAAAAGTGGGTTTAAAGAACTCCAGGATTTGCAAGGAAAAATGGTTGCCATTGGTACAAAGAGTCAGGGAACTTACGCTACTTCAAACCTGATAAAAGACAGATCGAAAGTGTTTTGGAAATCCAGGCCAATCCAATATGAAGATGCCTTGAGAGAACTCGGACTTGGAAATATTGATGCGTTTTTTATCGTGGGCAGTGCACCCATGGAAAAAATAAATATCAATCCCCAGGTTATGATCAGTGGTTTGGCATTGGTTCCCTTGCACGATTTTGATGACTGGGCGAAGTATTACCAGAATGACACCATTTATGCAGAAGACTACAAATGGCTTGAAGAAGACGTTCCCACCTTTGGTGTAAGGACCGTACTGATTGTGAATGAGGCGAAACTGACTGAACAGGACCATAAAGATATCAAATTGATGGTTGAAGGGATCAATGCGAATATGGAGAAGTTAAAAACCGATGGCCACCCCAAATGGAGTGAAGTTAACCTTTCGGATTGGGATGAAAGTGATTGGCCACTTTATAAGTAAATTATCCGATTCTTTCCGTAAACAACAACTGCCTGTCTGAATATAATGATGGCGGGCATTTATTGTATTTTCAATTTGACTTGAATTTGATCATTCCATTAGCTTCCTTCTAAACTCCCATGTTGCTATCATTTTTTTAACCAGGATTTCGGTTTGCGAAAGTGTAAGGCTCTGTTCGCCATCTGAAGCAGCTTTTTCGGGGGTTTTGTGAATCTCTATCATAATACCATCCGCTCCACTCATGATTGCTGCAAGTGCCATGGGCTCCACCATATTACGTTTTCCCGTTCCATGTGATGGATCGACAATTACAGGAAGGTGTGTCTTGGCTTTTAAGACTGGTACGGCATTAAGGTCGAGAGTATTCCTGTATTCCTTTTCGAATGTTCGGATTCCGCGCTCACATAGAATAATCTTTTCGTTACCTCCTGAAAAAATGTATTCAGCCGAGTAAAGGAGTTCGTCAATAGTTCCCGATAAACCACGCTTGATCATGATGGGTTTATCTGTTTTTCCAAGTGCATCCAGAAGATTGTAATTTTGTGAGTTGCGGGCACCCACCTGGAAGATATCAACATAATCGCACATTTTATCGATCTGTTCGTCGTGCATCACTTCTGAAATGATTTTAATACCATATTGTTTACAAATGGAAGAAAAATATTTGAGACCTTCAATGCCAACACCCCTGAAGGAATAGGGTGAACTGCGAGGCTTGAAAACACCTCCACGCATGATCGCTACATTATTTCTTGTCAGGAAACCGGCCATATCCTCAACCTGTGCTTCATTTTCGATGGAACAGGGACCTGCCATTATGCAAAGTTCGTGTCCTCCAATGGTGGTTTTTTCGTCGAGGTGAATTACTGTTGGTGCTGTTTTCCATTTGTTCGAAACCAGTTCATGTTTGTCGTTTACAGCAAAAATATCTTCTACCCCATCAAGGTTCCCGATGGACCGTATATCGAATTTCGGCTTGCCAAGGGCAATCAGGTAAATTGTGTTTTGATGTTTTTAAGTTCAAAGCCAAAGTCCTCGATCTTTTTGGTCAGTTTTATTTTTTTGTCTGTATCCAGGTTTGGTATTAGTTGTATGATCATTGTTTAATTTGTTAAGTTCAATTTATCTGTGTCAGCACATATTTGTTTGATCTAACAGATTCGAAGAGTGATGTATGAGTCACTGGGGGTTAGAATTCACCTCTCTTCATGATAGGAGTTACCCCTGTTTTATGCTTTTTACAAAATCAATGGTTTCTCTTCGGATATCATTTGTTTTTTCCAAAGTCCGGATGTATGCACTCCCAATGATGGCACCATTGCTTACAATACATGCCTTGTTGAATTGCGCATGGTTTCCAATCCCAAACCCGATCATAACCGGAATTTGTTTTTGGATTTGTTTGATTTTTCCCTTGAATTCTAATGAAAAATCCATACCCGATATACGCCCGGTTGTAATGTGAGCTGATGCCAGGTAAAGAAAACCTGAACCAATTTCGATGGCTTTCTGCAACCTCTCATCGCTGGTTGTATCGGTGACCAATGGAATAAAACTCAATTCATATTTGTTGAAGATTTTTTTGTACGATTTTTCAAACTCATCAAAAGGAAGATCAGGGATGATCATGCCATCAATTTCGGTTTCAGCGCATTTCCTGCAAAAGTTTTCCATCCCAAATTTGAAAATAGGATTAAAATAGCTCATCACCACCTTTGGCTTTGATGTTTTAATTTCTTTCAGGATTTCAAACATAAGTGCAACTGACATTCCATTTTTGAGGGCTTGCAAACCACTTTTCTGTATCACCGGACCATCGGCCATCGGATCGGAAAAAGGGATACCTATTTCAAGGATGTCGGCATCGCTGGTTTCGAATGAATAAATAATTTCAGCCATATTTTCTATGGCCGGGAATCCTGCCGTGAAGTATAGAGCAAGCAAGTTTTGTTTTTTTCTATCGAATAATTTCTTTAGTCTGTTCATCATTACTTTATGTCTTGAACCCTGTCAGGGTTAATTTTAGAAATTTCTAGAATCCAAATTTCTTACTAAAAGCCTCCATGTCTTTATCACCCCTTCCCGAAAGGTTGATTATAACCACCTCATCTTTCTTGAAGTTTTTTTCTTCCAGTACTGCTAGGGCATGTGCCGGTTCCAGTGCAGGAATGATTCCTTCGGTTCGGGTAAGTTGCAGGGCGGCCCTAAGTGCTTGTTCGTCGGTAATACTTTTAAAAACCACTCTTCCAATTTCATTCAGGTGGGCATACAGCGGGCCAATGCCCGGATAATCCAGACCAGCCGAAATAGAGTAAGGTTCAATAACCTGGCCGTCATCATCCTGCATGAGCAGGGTCTTGCTACCATGTAAAATTCCTGTTGTTCCCATGGCGATAGTTGCTGCAGTCTCTCCCGAATCAACACCTTTGCCGGCTGCTTCGGCAGCAATGAGTTTCACATTAGGGTTATCCAGAAAATGATAATATGCCCCGGCAGCATTACTTCCCCCACCTACACATGCAACTACATAATCCGGATCGGGCCTTCCGGTCTGTTCTTCCAATTGAACTCTAATTTCTTCACTAATCACCGATTGAAAGCGCATGACCATATCAGGGAATGGGTGTGGCCCTACCACCGAACCAAGGAGATAGTAAGTATCTTCAGGGTGGTTGATCCAGTCACGGATGGCTTCATTGGTGGCATCTTTCAGGGTTTGGTTTCCTGAATGTACCGGAACAACTTTGGCCCCCAGCATTTTCATTCTCGAAACATTGGGTGCCTGCCTGGCCACATCCAGAGCTCCCATGTAAACAATACACTTGAGCTTGCGTAAAGCGCATACTGTTGCGGTGGCAACTCCATGCTGGCCAGCGCCGGTTTCGGCAATTACTCGCTTTTTCCCCAATCGCTCAGCCATCAGAATTTGCCCGATAGTGTTGTTGATTTTGTGTGCTCCGGTATGGTTCAGATCTTCGCGCTTGAGGTAAACGTTGGTTTTATAGATTTCCGAAAGCCTGTCAGCACGGTAAAGTGGACTTGGGCGGCCAACATAATGCTTTAATAAGAATTTAAAATCTTTCTGAAATTGACTGGACTGAATAATTTTTATATAATTTTCTTTTAGTTCCTCCACATTTGGGAAAAGCAACTCGGGAATAAATGCGCCTCCATAGTTTCCGTAGTAGCCATTTACATCTGATGTGGTTAAGGTTTTATGCATCATGGGTTAATTTTTTTTTAAAGTGTGAGATTTTTCGGATGTCTTTCAAGCCCGGTTCCATTTCGAAGCGGCTGTTGATGTCGATGGAATAGGGTAAAACCGGAAGATTTTCAATCTCGGTCAAATCTCCCAGGTCAATACCACCACTAAGGAAATAGGGTCTTTCTGATTGGAAATCCTGAAGGATTTCCCAATTGAATTTTTTCCCCGCACCGCCAAAGGATTTGCTTTTAGTATCGAAGAGCAGATAATCACAGCTATCTGAATAGTATTTGGTTAACAATATGTCTTTCTTCTCGGATATGCTTATTGCTTTTATCACTGTCAAGTGTTTCTCTCTCAACTCACGACAAAGATCCGGACTTTCATTTCCATGCAGTTGGATGATGTTCAATTGAAACACTGAAGCCAGATTCATGATCTCCTCTTTTGAATTGTTTACAAATACGCCTACCCGTTTTTCTATCGGAACCTGATTTGGGATTGGATTTTCACTGCTTAGGAAATAGCGAGGTGAACGAGGATAAAAAATAAACCCTACGAAATCAGGATTTACCTGTTCCATAAGCTGAATTATATTCCTGGGATTACGCATACCACAAACTTTCAGTTTCATTTGACTGGTATTTGGTTTTCAGATAATAATGCATCCATTCTTTTGATAAATTGTTTACAAGCCATTGCAGGATCGGGGGAAGCCATAAACTGCTCACCAACCAATAGTCCATCAAACCCCATTCTTTTCAGCTTAGCTCCATCTTCGGCATTACTGATGCCACTTTCAGCAATTTTCACAATCTCCTTTGGCAGGTTTTTCAAAACCTTTTCTGAGTTTTTGATATCCACCTCAAAAGTTTTCAGGTTGCGGTTGTTAATGCCGATGATACTGGTATCCGGGGGGACCTTAAGAAGTTCCTCCTTCGAGTGTACCTCAACCAGGGTTTCAAGATTAAGTTTGTGTGCGGCATTTGAAAGATTTATCAATTCTTTTTCATCCAGTACTGCAGCAATCAACAGCACAGCATCGGCACCGATTGATTTGGCTTCGGTCAATTGGTATTCATCAATGATGAAATCTTTTTGCAGAATGGGGCAGTAGTTTTCATTTCGTGCTACTTTCAGATCGTCAAAACTGCCTGCAAAAAAGTGGCTGTCGGTCAGCACCGAAAGCGCCGAAGCACCCGATTGCATATACCCTAGGGTCACTTTCCCGGTGCTGGCAAACTGATTGATCCACCCTTTTGATGGTGATTTTCTTTTGAACTCTGCAATTACACCGGATTTGTCGGGCCGTTTAAGGTAAGCCTTAAGTGACACAGGATATGTAGGAAAAAAAATACTTTTTTCTAATAATTTTATGGGATAGAGTGCTTTTCGCTCTTCTACTTCCTGACGTTTATGTTGAATAATATTTTCTAAAAATTGGTTCATGTGTTATTAATGGTTGAATGCGTGATTTCGTGAATGATTGAATGTATGAATGTGCGATTGCATGTATGATTTAAATATGATTGTATTTTTTCTTTCTCTAATTCAAAATTTCTATTTCCAAGGTCAGTTTTCATTATTGCATGTTTATCAAGGATTTAAAACTTTTGAGTGCAAGGCCATTCACAAGTGATGTTTTGGCTTCGTCAACACAATCTACCAGGCTATTTTCCGGCCTGATGGTTTGAAGCGCTATGGCTGCATTTGCAACCACTACCGACTCCTGTGCTTTGCTTCCCTTACCATCAAGTATATTTACAAATATTTTTGCCGATGTTTCAATATCAACGCCTCCTTTAATATCACCAGCCTTCAAAAAAGGAAACCCAAATTTGCCAGCATCAAGCATCGACTCACCGGTTAGGGAATACAATTTTGTTGGTGATGTCAGGGAAATTTCGTCATAGCCATCCAGACTGTGAATGATAGAATAGTTTTTATTGAGACGTTGGTAGAGGTAATGGTATGCGCGGGCCAGTTCAAGGTTATAAACTCCAATAATCTGGTTTTTAGGTTGTGATGGATTCACCATTGGACCAAGGATATTGAAAAATGTCTTCACTCCCAGATCACGACGAACAGGGGCTACATTTTTCATGGCAGGGTGGAACCGGGGTGCGTGCAAAAAACAAATGCCGGACTTATCCAGTTCATGCTTTAGCTGGCTTTCATCATTTTTAAATTTGTAGCCAAAATGTTCCAGGATGTTGCTGGATCCACAGTTTGATGACACACCATAGTTTCCATGTTTTGCAACTTTTTCACCTGCACCAGCCACTACAAAAGAGGCTAGCGTTGAAATGTTAAATGTGTTTTTACCATCACCCCCGGTGCCACAGAGGTCGATTGTATTGAAATCACTAAAATCAAGAGGGAGACAAAGTTCAAGCATGGCTTCCCTGAAACCCATCAATTCGTCAAGGGTTATGTTGCGCATACGGTAAGTAGAAAGAAAAGCTGCAACCTGTGATGCGTTGTAATTGCCGTTGGCAAGATTAAGCAACATTTTATGGGCTTCCTTCTGGCTGAGTTTTTGAAATTGGAATAGTTTATCAAGTATTGCTTTCATTATTAACAAAACATTTTAGATGATCCGGTGAAACGATGATTGAATTTAGCATTTCCCTGTGAGGGGAAATCAATTGTGTTTCTATCGTACAGCCAGTTTTTCAACAGGGTACTCCCAACTGTTGTCATGATAGATTCAGGGTGAAACTGCAGGCCTTTAACATCCAAAGAATTGTGGCTGATAGCCATGGGTACCCCCAGGTCATCGACAGCAGTAATGCCAATGGATTTCGGAATACTTCCCTGATCGACAGCCCATGAATGGTAGCGCCCACCATCGAAAACAGGGTCTATTCCCTGGAACAAGCGATCCGCTTTATCGGTAATGGTTATGGGCGTACTGATGCCATGGTAAACCTCACTTAGATTGATCAATCGTGCACCAAAAACCTCTGCAATGGCCTGCATCCCCAGGCAAATTCCTAAAATACTTTTTGAGCTTTTATAGGTTTCAATGGTTTTCTTAAGCAGCCCTGCTTCATCGGGAATGCCAGGGCCAGGTGATAGGATAATTTTATCAAAAGCATCCAACTCTTCGAGCTCAAATTTGTTGTTTCTTTTTACAGTAGGCTCTTCACCTGTGATATTCCTGATGGCCTCCACCAGGTTGTATGTAAATGAATCGTAATTATCGAGAACAAATATTTTCATAGTCTAGGTTGTTTTGTATAAATTTCAAATGCATGATATTGTTTGCTAACACAACCGGAATAAAGGAGTATTGGAGCAACGGTGCATTGCGCTACACTTCAATTTTTTTTATTTTGAGTTTGCCAATTGTATTGATTTTCTCAATGCTTCAATTTTATGGTTAACCTCCTGGAGCTCTTTTTCCTCATCAGAGGCATTCACAATTCCGGCACCAGCCTGGTAAATGAGCTGTTGATGATAGCTCATGATTGATCGAATCATAATTGCATTGTTGATGTCCCCGCTTGCTGTGATTAAACCAATACAGCCACCGTAAAATCCCCGGGTAGTTGGCTCAAACCCATCAATTAGTTGCATTGCCCTGATCTTTGGGGCACCACTTAGAGTACCTGCCGGAAATGTTGAAGCCAGCACATCCAGTCCATCAAAGCCCGCCATCAACTCTCCTGATACTTTGGAAACGATGTGGATGACATGAGAATAAAACTGAATTTCCTTAAAATCTTCTACTTTTACTCCATGGCAGCAGCGACTGAGGTCATTGCGGGCAAGATCAACCAGCATGGTATGTTCTGCATTTTCCTTGACGTCGGCAAGTAATTTTTCCGCCAATGCCTGGTCTTGCCGGTCATTGCCTGTACGTTTAAAAGTTCCTGCAATGGGATTGACAGTGGCCATCCGTCCCTGCACCTTAATTTGTATTTCAGGCGAAGAGCCCATCAATTTATAATCGGTGTAATCGAAATAAAACAAATAGGGCGAAGGATTGATATTTCTTAATCGGCGGTAAACGTTAAATTCATCGCCAAGAAAATTTTGGCTGAATTTTCGTGAAAGTACTATCTGAAATACATCACCACGCTGAATATGTTTTTTTGCCTGGCTTACAATCGAGCGGAAGTCCTCATTTTTCATGTTGGATTGTTCCTCCCCATCAGCAGAAAAAGGGAAATCCGAAATAATGCGTGTGCTGATATTACCGATCAGGTCTTCAAGACCGTGGGACATATCATTAAATCGATTTTCGATGATAGTAAGTGAATCATTGAGGTGATGAAACTGCAATACATACCGGTATAGTGCATAGCGTATTTCGGGTATTTCATCATCCGAGGGTTTTAATTCAACATCCTCAAAATATTGTACTGCATCGTAATTGACATAACCAAAAAATCCATTTTGTGAGTATGGCTTACCTGTATGTTGGAATTTAAATTGTTGAAAAAAGCCCCGCAAATTTTTCAATAAATTATCTCCCAGGGTCGTCTCTCCGATGGTAATTCCTTGTATGCTTTCTGTGAGTCTTCCGCTTTTAACCTGAACTTCGGCAATGGGTTCGAGGCAAATAAACGAAAAGCAATTGTCTAAGTGGTGATAGTCTGTACTTTCGAGTAGCAAAGCTCCCGGGTATTGATCACGCAATTGTAGATACAGGCTCACCGGGGTGAGTTGATCGGCAAGTATTTCTTTGTGAGTTGTTTGAACATGTTTCATTTTTATAGTTTTTAAAACAAAAAAGGCCTGTCGTGAATCGACAGGCCTTAGGTTATTGGGTATATAGCACATCTATTTCACGAATTTCTCGTAAATCAGTTGCCACCACCAAGTGTGTTGTTTTTTAATTTTCATCTTCAGTAAGTTGTTCTTTTCTTTTAATAATCAATCTCGAGTTTGTTAAAAATCTCAATGTACAATTTCCAAAAACTAAATAAATCACAATAATCAAAACCCAATGATCAATTCGTAAGAAATTTTGAAATTGTTTTTTGGAATTTATTTGTCATTTCTGATTTGTTATTTGGTGCTTCGATAAATTGAATTCATTTTATAATATATAATAATTATGCCTTACTATCTATTCTGAAATAAAAAAGACCCATCGTGAAGATGAGCCTTTAAAATATTTTATACTGATTATGCCCCTTACCTCACGATTTCGCAAAAGTTACGTGCCACCACCAGTTTGTATATGTTCTGATTATTGTCATTTTGATGGCACAAATAAAAAGGATTTTTATTAAACAGCAAAATTTTGTTTTGTTAAAATATTTTTTGATAGTGGTTTGATACTCGCTATAAACGAGAACTAACCTTGCTGAATGTAGCATGCTATTGCATCGCATGCAAGCACTAAAATATTAAATTTGCAAAACCGTTAGAGTTGATGCTTTAAAATAGCAATCGTATGAAATTTAAATATGCCTTTCTGTTTGTGTTTTGTATAAACCTATCAGGTATCTTATTTGGTCAAAACGAGGTTATTCCGAATGACTACAATAAGTTTTATTATGAAAACGGACAGGTATCGAGCGAAGGAACCATGCGAGAAGGTAAGCCGGATGCCTATTGGCTTACCTATTACGAAAATGGTGTATTGAAGTCGGAAGGAAATCGGGTAGATTTTCTGCTTGATAGTACCTGGAAGTTTTATGATGAGGAAGGGAAATTGGTTCTTCATATCAACTATAAACAAGGCCAGAAAAGCGGATTACGAACGACATTTCTTGAAAGCGAGATCATTGCCGAAAACTTTGAAAATGATATCAAGCATGGCCTCACAACCTATTATTATCCTGACTCTACAATTTATAAAACCATCCATTTTGTAGATGGCCGTGAGGATGGCCTTGCCAAGGAGTTTGGTGAGGATGGCAGGGTAGTAACACTCACAACCTTTAAGAAAGGCTATGTTATTTCCCGTGAAAAAATCAATCGGCTTGACAGTGAAAAAAGGAAACAGGGACTCTGGAAATTTTTTCAGGAAAATGGCCTTGTACAATTGGAAGGAACTTACCGAAATGATTTAAAACACGGGTATTTCAAGGAATATGACGAAGCCGGAAAGTTGGTTGCAACCTCTAAATGGGTGGATGGTGAGAAACAGGAGGATGCAATTGAACTGGTGCGGTTGAATGTTGAAAAAGAATATTATCCTGATGGAAGTATTAAAAACATGCAAAGTTACCGGAATGGTGTTCCCCAGGGTGTAAGACGTGAATATGGAGAAGATGGCACCATCACTGCCGGGTATATTTTTAGTAACGGAAAAATTGTGGGTGAGGGAATTGTAAAGGAAGATGGACTGAAAGACGGCGCCTGGAAAGACTTTTACAGAAGTGGATCCCTTAAAGCCGAAGGAAATTATGCAAACGGAATAAAGGTTGGTAAATGGACATATTACCATAAAAATGGAAAGGTGGAGCAAACCGGTCTTTATGATAATGAAGGCAGGCCAAAAGGGAATTGGGTGTGGTACTATTCATCAGGCAATATTTTGCGAGAGGAGGCATATTTTAACGGCTTGCTAGATGGATTATCGACAGAATATCGTGATGATGGAGCCATCATAGCCGAAGGTGAATTTATTGAGGGAGAGGAAGAAGGGCCATGGATTTATGAATATGGTGATCATCGCGAAGAGGGAGAATACTCCTACGGTATGCGCAATGGAATCTGGAAGTATTATAACAGCGAAGACGGCCTGCTTTTCGAGGGTGAATACATAGAGGACAATCCCAATGGGAAGCATGTTTATTATTGGGAAAATGGGAAAGCAAAAGATGAAATAGAATACATGATGGGTTTTAAAGAAGGTACCTGGAAGAAATTTAATTCCGATGGAACACTTTTTCTTGTGATCTCATACGAAAACGGAATCGAGAAAAAATATGACGGCGTAAAAATTAAACCGGAGTTCGAAGAGAGGTTTGACGAATAATCTCTAACACAATTTGAAGATGTGCTAATGTGCAGGTTTGAAAATTATGTTCATTCCAAAGTAAAAAAACAACAACCTAGTTTTAGTGAACTTTCGTGATTTCGTGTTTTTGTGGCTAATAATACCATTTAGAGAAGACTCAAGATTATATCCATCTCAAGGAAAAGTCATTCATCAGCGGTATTTCACTTATTGAGAACCAATTGAAATCCACGTTTCGCTTCAGCTATAAATTCCCTGCATTTTTGTAAGTCCTTCCAGCTATCCGGGTTTTCAAGTCCTGTATGCGCATCCACTCCGGCAGGTTGAACCTGAACTATAGCATCAAAGACATTTTCAGGATTGAGGCCACCGGCAAGGATAACCGGTTTTATGGATTGTTCCACTATTCTTTTACTAATGTCCCAATCGTGAATTTTTCCGGTTGCCCCCGAAGCCTCTGTTGCTGAGTCAAAAGTGTCGGTGATAAATGCATCCACAAAGGATTCAAAGTAATTCAGGGATTTCTGTAATTCCATAAAATTCCCCTGTTTTACAATAAGGCTTTTCCAGATTTGGATTTCCTGTATTTCTGCTCGTATTGCTTTAATTTCAGCTATTTCAATTGATCCATGAAGTTGGATAGTTTTACATCCAAGAAAGCGTACAAGATCCACTATTGCAGTTGCGGAATTTAAATAAGTGATCAATACACCCATTTTTGGATTTGGCAATGAGTGAATAATTTGAGCTGCTTCCTGTTCGCTGAGATCTTCTTTATGAACATCAAGACGCAGAGGGAATCCCAGATGTGTTGCACCAGCATTCAACACCATGTCTGCTTCCTGTTGATCTATTATTCCTGCTATTTGGATGATGGGTTTCATTGTTACAAAAATAAAAAAACCCGACTGGAAAAGCCGGGTTTTAATATCTTAAAGATTTTTATCCTTGATTTATAAAAGCTATTCTTCTTCAAATTCTGTGCGAGTCCATTTCAGGTCATAACCTTTTCTTTGACCATAATTGGGTTCGATTAACTCACCGGCAGAATTCATATAATAAGTCTTGTCAAGAAACTTTACCAATACCCGGTTGCTATCATGTTTTTCGATACCAACTTTTCCTGGTTCCATTTTACCATCCCAGGCCTCATTCCCATGTTCGTGTTGTTGTTCTGAATACCCGAGATAAATATCACCCTGGTGGTCGACCCTGATAAAGTGAATGTAATTTCCTTCATTTCCCTCATGAACATGTGTTCCTTCAGGAAGTGCATAAAACTCATAGGTAGTCAGGTAGTTAATTACCTCACTTCTGCTGCCCAGGTCAATCATTATTTCCTGCTCTTCATCTTCAAAATTAAATATTCCTGATTCTTCCTGAAGATAGTAAGCTCCGGCTCCGGCGAGGTAACCAACCAGCGCTAGCAATGAAATCTTTTTCATGTACCAAATGAAGTCGATTTTTTCCATTCCCATAACGGCCACACCAGCAGCAGAACCAATTATCAGTATGCTTCCGCCTGTACCTGCACAATAGGCCAGGAACTCCCAGAAAAAGTGGTCGGGTGGGAAGTTGTACATACCCATGGCAGCAGCCACAAGTGGTACATTATCCACAATTGCTGAAAGTACACCAATAATCACATTGATCAGGTATAGGTTGCCTACATATTCCCTGAGAAAATCAGCCAGCAGGATAAGGTGTCCGGCGGTTTGCAATGCTGCCACAGCAGTAAGGATGCCAAGGAAGAACAAAACACTTGGGACATCCACTTTTCGAAGCACACCTACTACTGAAAGGTAAGATTTATGGGCTTCATTTTTCGATTTGTGAATGATTTCGGTTGCCAGCCAAAGCAGTCCAAGACCCCAAAGCATTCCAAGGTATGGAGGTAAATGGGTTACTGTTTTGAAAACAGGAACGAATAACAGTGAACCTACACCAAGGAAGAAGATGAAATTTCTTTCGAAGGCGGTGGTGGGATCGTGGCCATTTTCTTCGTTTTCTGCTGAGGCAACTTCTGGCCTGCTAACATTTCCTTTCATGGTAAACGAAAGGATGATCAAAGGAACAATCATTGAAACCAAACTTGGGAAAATATCACTAATGATAATGTTTACAGTTGTAACATATCCTGCAATCCAAAGCATAATGGTAGTAACATCGCCAATTGGCGACCATGCTCCACCTGCATTTGCAGCAACGATGATCATCCCTGCAAAGAACCACCGGTCCTGTTTACCTCCGATTATTTTTCGTAGCAATGCTGTCATTACAATGGAAGTGGTAAGGTTATCCAGCGCTGCCGACATGAAGAAGGTGAGGATACTCAGAATCCAGAGTAGCTTTATTTTTTTTGTGGTCTTGATTTTTTCAGTAATCAGCCTGAAGCCTTCGTGTTGGTCAACCAACTCAACGATTGTCATTGCTCCCAGCAGGAAGAAAATGATCTCCGATATTTCGCCCAGGTGATGCAGCAATGCATAGTGGGATACCCAACTTGCAAACGATCCGCCTACAACTTCTTCAAGGTATTTCATAAAATCCGTTGAGTCGATAAGCATCGATTCTCCACCAAACATCAGGAATACCCAAAGCATAGCACCCAGCATAAGCGCAGTGGCACTTTTGTTAATTTTTAAAGGGTGTTCAAGCGCGATGGCTGCATAGCCCAGCACGAACACAATAACCATTAGTATAAACATAGTAGTATTATTAGTTTTTTCAATTTGCGTGCAAAGCTAAAAAAGTTTCATCTTGTTTGTTAATGTATTTGTTTTCAGATGGATGACATAAGTAAAACAGCAACAGGATAATGGTTTTTATAAATGGAGTTATCAGGGTATAACTTTGAGTCCGAATGTTCTTAACTTACAGTAATTTAAACAGATAGATGTAACGAAGTAGGATAAACTTCTGAAATTAAAATATAAAAAGTTGATTTAGATCACCTTTTTTGTTGAGTTATTTTTTTAAAAAGACTTATCAACAACATTGAAGGGTTGTGCCAGTTGATGGTTTCCTTTTTGCTGAAAGTTCATCGATTTTTTTTGAATAAAATTACAGACAAGTAACCCATTTTCGCTCCGTAAGCACCAAGTTTCCTAGTTAATCAGATCACGGATTACAACCGACGACATCATACAACCAAAAATAGCAGGCATATAAGAAATGGTGCCCACCATCGACTTTTTATTTTGTTCACCTTCAACCTTAACCATTGAACCTTCAATTACCGGTTCGGGAGAAAAAACTACCTTAAATCCAGAACGTACCCCCAATTTCTGCAATCGTTTGCGGATATAGTGGGCTAGCCGACAGGTGTGCGAGTCTGCAATATCAGCAATTTGAACCAGTTCAGGCTTAACTTTTCCTCCGGCTCCCATGGAACTGACTACTTTAAGCCCCCGCTTCATACATGCCCTGATTAAGAATACCTTGGGTGACAGTGTGTCGATTGCATCTACAACATAATCGTAATCACCCTCACAAATTGCCTCTACTTTTTCATCTTTAAGGTACTCGTCAACAATGCGCAATTCCAGTTCCGGGTTGATATCTTTTAATCTTTTCGCCATTAATTCTGCTTTACGATTTCCTTCGGTGCTTTTAAGGGCCAGCAGTTGCCTGTTTCGATTGCTGGGCATAACGGCATCTCCATCAACAATGGTCATTCGGCCGATGCCTGCCCGGCATAGGTTTTCGGCGGCATAAGCACCCACACCTCCCAGGCCGGCAACAAGAACATGTGCCTGATTCAATAATTTAACTTTTTCTGGCCCTATCAACAGCTCAGTTCTGCTTGTCCAACTTTCCATAACTAATCGCTTAAATTAAAACAGAATGCAAAATTATTAGAAACTGATTTTTTGATCTTTGCCACAGTTGTATTTTTTAAATGGGCTGCTGTTTTGTAAATTTCTTTGATGTCAATTTCAGCTTCGTCAGTTTCAAGAAAAAATCTTTCATCAGGAATGTCACAAAATAGTTTAGAAGCATTTGATTTATTATTCATCAATGTTTGGCCAAAAGAAAGATAAAATCCGTTTTTCAAAATTTGTTCAACTATTTGAATGTTTTGATTAAAACCATGAAAGATCACCTTTTCTTTAAACTGTTCTGTTTTTAAAATCGAAATAATATCTGAGTGCGTTTTCACACAATGGATAATAACAGGTTTCTCTACTGATTGAGCAATTTCGAGTTGTCTGATAAATATTTTCATTTGTATTTCCAGGGGTACAGCAGCATTGCGATCCAGACCAATTTCCCCGATAGCAATTACATTTTCAAAGGATGCAAATTCTTCCAGAATGATCAATTGTTCATCAGCGTTTTTTCCGCCAGCATGCCAGGGGTGGAGGCCGATTGAAACGAGCCCTTTATGTAGTTCCATAATATTATGAATATCATGGGCAAAAACGCTTTTTACTGCGATCTCGTCTTCCTTTTGATCCGGGCCGTGCTTATGAATGTTTAAGTATAGAATTTGAGCCAAATTTTTTTTACAAAAATAGTCTTTCGAAATAAACTAAAAACTGAATACTATTTTAGTACTATTTTAAAATGTCCTGAAAACATATGTGTGTTTAACAATGTTTTAGTAAATTTGATGGCTGTTGCCTGAGATCCAAAAAACCATACGAAATGGATGGGAAAAAAATTCTAGATTGTGATGAAATGGGGTGCGTAGGTTGTGTTTTTCGTTCGCCCTTGTTTGACTGTTTAAGTCAGGAAGAACTGGAATTTATTAATAAACACAGGTATGATCTCAGTTTTCGGGCAGGTGAAATAATCAGAAAACAGGGGGCATATTTATCACATGTGATTTCCATTATTAGTGGATTGGCCAGCTTGTATATAGAAGGTTTAAACAATAGAAATGTAATTTTAAAGGTTGTAAAACCAACAAATTTTATAGGTGGCCCGGGAATGTTTGTTCATCACAGACACCATTATACAGTGAAAGCACACCAGGAAACCAAAGCATGTTTCATTGAGGTAGGTGCATTTAAGGAATTACTCAGGTTAAATCCGTCATTTGCAGAGGGTTTTTTTACCGAATTTAGCCGAAATACGCTGATTACCTACGACCGCCTTATTAATCTAACTCAGAAATATGTGCCAGGAAGGATGGCTGACGCCCTGCTTTACCTTTCGAAGGAGGTATATGAAAATACCAGTTTCGAACTGGGGTTAAGCAAAAAGGATTTAGGTGATTTTACTGGCATGTCTACAGACAGTGTGATCAGGGTTTTGCGAACATTTAAAAATGAAGGCCTTATATCGTTAAAAGGCAATCATCTTGAAATACTGAATTTGGATGCCCTGGTAAAGTTTAGCAAATTGGGATAGGAACAATAGGCAAATGGCAGTCTTCAGTCTCAGATCAGTGATAACCATTCACTGATCACTGTTTTGATTTCTAGCATCTTTTTTCGATATGCTCGATCAGGTCACGAAAAATAAACACATGAAAAGGGAGGAAAAAAAACCAGTAAAGGTGGCCTGCTAAACCTCTTGCCTGGTAATACGCGTTAACCTGTAGTTTATTGAGGCCCTCATAGTTTTGTATAGAAAATTCCAGCCAGGCCTCACCTGGTAATTTCATTTCAGCCCTTAACAAAAGCAGTTGATCCTTAACAATATTTTCTACACGCCAGAAATCTATTACGTCGTCAACCCTTAAATCCTTATAGCTTCTTCGCCCCCTCGATGAGCCAACACCCAACAGAAGACGGTCGATCATTCCTCTAAGTCTCCATAGCCAGTTGCTGTTGAACCAACCCATTTTGCCTCCGATGTTACTGAATGAGCTGAAGATTAAGGAAGCAGGCTTAAAAGTCAGTAAACTATATGAACTTGTGTATTTTGGAGGTGGTAAAACCTGGTGTAGTTTTTTAGCCAGCATGTGAGCAGGAGGATATGCATCGGACCAACGGGTGGAAATATTGTCCTGCTCTTCAATTTTCATTGCCTTTAACAGTGCGGTACGGTAACTCAGGGGTTCAAAATCAAGAAGTATTCTGGCGTCGTTGTTCTGACAAATTACTTCGTTTTTACAACCTTCAATCAATACCTTGGTTATGGGGCCTGGTACAGGTGTTAGCAAACTGGCGATGTAACCGTAAAGTGGTGTGTAGGTTATCAATGC